>JGI20166J26741_11387781_pt1 | contig 13865 bp, 7 predicted proteins | sample TergutCu122P5_FD_26741 | JGI IMG/M metagenome (IMG submission 26741)
TTTTTCGCCCTTAAAAATCCGACGGCTTCGGCCGGGTTTGAACCCGCGAACTCGGGTACTAAAGGCCAGCACGCTACCCCTAGACCACCGAAGCCGTATAAAATTTTTTGTACAGTCCACTAAATTCTTAGCACTTCAAATCTGCTAATGAACTGATACCACTGTACACAGATCTCTTTCTGTATAACTCCATTTACCACAAGTGTCTTTCTTGTTGCTTTCTTCTTCTGGACAACATGCGACATACAAATGTGAAGGCCATGCTAGCTACCTGTAAAGATGACATCTTCCCACCAGGAGCAGCGAAAACTGGTGGATCACAGCAGACAGCCCATTTGCCAGAATGCGCACCGTCTTGTCGGAACCTAAACCTTGGGGCAAGCAGAACTCCGCGCGATCATGTTACATTGTTACGTTCAGCAGAATGCTCAAGCCTGTATGTGGCCTTATACATAAGTTATTCATAAACATGGTGCCCATTCTTCCAATATTATGAGAAATTGAAAATCCTTGTTTATTTTTAAGCACTGCTGCTGCAGCCATGTACCGGCTGCTATTTTTCTTTCTCTGGCTTACTCAATAAAAAGAAGGTGGCAGATGGCAATACTGGAGTGTGACCTTGGCAGCCACAACCACTGGGTATGAAGTGTGTCCAGAGAAGTCGAGATATGAAGTGAAACCAGTTGTATATCTACCAGTTCTTTACACCATCTCCTCTACATTAAAGCCATTACATGATATTTTACTTATCTTTCAACAGTTACTGGTGCAGACCGAAGCCCATGTACTAGCCACAGTTCATTTTACTCAAGATTATGTAAACAAAGAGTGGGGAGGCATCAGTAACCATATTATCATGTGTTTCAAGGGTAAGAGAAGTACAGGCATGAAGTAAAACATTTTCACAGGCTACTGCTACTGCTATGTTAACATTTTTTCTCACTCCTTGTTATAAAATGTTTGGGTACTCTGCTGTCACATGACACATGATGGTCACAGACGGTATGTCTCTTTCTAATAATAATAATAATGATAAGCAAACTTTTTCATTAAGATAGTGCAAGGTGATGGAAATCATTTATTTTGAACTCAAGCCCTGCTGATAAAAAATGTTAATACCTACCTGAGATGTAACTATTAACTGGAAAAAAACTCTCAGTTCTTGTTAAGATACAAAGTTATTTTTTATTTTAAAGATTTATTGCACAGAAATTCATTTAAGTACATGTGGGGTTATAAAATTGTTCCTACAACCAATTTACCACATTATCACTCTAAGTATTCTTGTGAGTAAGAACAAGACATGTCAACGTGTCAGCAGTGGAAATTAATTACAATGGAAAAAAACAATGCTGCAGCTGGGTGAGAAGTTACAGCAGGAGATGCTTAGTCCGTTTGTGTATATATTTTCTATACTGCCTGTGGAGGTCAGGTAAGGTGTAGTTCCCTATTTCACCGACAAGAGGGTTGGGGTGAGCTGGACAGCTGTAGAAAATTTATCAGTCAGACAGTAAATAAACTCATGAATGGGTTGAAGGTTAAGAAGATACAAATGCTAAAACACAGAAAGAAGTACTAAATTTACACAGAATGAGATTAGGCATGTGATTAAACAAAAAAATAAACCAGCTGAAACAAAAGATAGAGGATAATTACACTGAAGTTTCAAGACATCATTCAATGCTGGTCAATAAAAACAAGCCATAACAACACAGTACAAAATTACAAACATTTAACAAAACATAAGAAATACATTTATCAAGTTTCAATTAATTTACATTACAGCAGCTGCTATGTCTTATTTGAATTAGATTTCAGCAATATGCTGTAGAAATTTGTTCAACTACAAAACACAAACAAAATCACAACTTCATCTGCAGTATGCCAGCTCACCTAGTGCAGTTGCACCCTGATTGCAGGTATTATCTGGCCTTGCTCCGTGTTCCAGGAGTAACCTCACAATAGAAGCATGACCCTGCCATGATGCTGAATGAAGTGCTGTCCGATTTTCATTGTCTGTTGCATTTACATCTGCACCACCAACAGTAAGCAGCAATGCCACCATATCCACATGACCCTGCCATGCACTGACATGCAAAGGTGTTCTGCCCTGAAAACATTATAATAAAATAAACCATAAGTTTCAGTAATTGACCACAGTAAACAACAAAAAGGGACATTTAATGCTTTAAAGAAATAACACACCACACAAACAGCATTCTGTATCGGTGAATGACTGACTTCATGCAGCAACTTCACACCAGCTCAGGTGGTCACATAATTATCTGCTGTTGTGGAACCTACAGACTTACTTGCCTGCCAACTGACCTTATGCTGAGCCAGCTAAATCCAATCTAGACCCTCAAACCTTATTTCTCCGAGATTCATTTTACTATTATTCACCAACCTAGGCTCATATATTGCAGGTACTTCCTACCAAAGAAGTTTTCCAATCAAACTTTCAAACTCCCTTCTCACTTCCAAATGGGTCATGGCAGGGTGAGGTGGTAACTCAAGGTTCAACAATTAATACAGTTACACAGATTCATTGTATACCTAAAACTTTATGTGTGAATATTGCAAAATGAATCTCTGTTTGGAAACTGTTCATATGTTCAAAGCCCGTAATATGCCTGCCTGTTCATGCAATAATGAAAAAAAATGTAACAACATGGTTTTGTTTTTGTCTAAAAGTTTAATTAAACCTTCCAGATGATTCAGTTCAGAGCTGGGTCAAATGGCATCAAGAGACAAATTAAATATGAACAAGGCTCCTTGAATGGTTAAATACATAGGGACAATGGATGAAAATGGTACATCAGCTTAGCCAGATTCAGTTGCAGAATTTTTAGTGTTTTGTCCTACATAAAGTTCATTACAAGAGATGAAAGCAGTTAGTGGCTGCTGAGAGCCAGAGCGGGAAGCAATATATTGCAGGTCTGTTATGAAGGCTGAAAAGCTGGCACATATTATAGTATTGCACTATGGGTGAACAATGTGAGGCACATTTGTCCCTCTGTAGTGAAGAAACTACAATAAACACAACTAATCAGCATAGAAGTGGGTTGTAACTGTATTTCAATGCAAATTATATCAGCCATGTGACACCAGACTGTCATTCCACCAAGACTCCTTATAAGTGTCTTCAGGGAAAGACATCCTTGTGTCAATATCCGTAAACAAAGAGGGGGGGGGGGCAGGCAGCAAATATCTACCAGATGGTGCCCTAAATTTCATCAAATTAACCTTGCATCACACAGCCACAGCAAGGTGAGCTGGTAGATAGGTATCTGGCAACAGCTGGCTTTTTACCTCTGTCACCTTGACCTTCATCTTGACCCTGTACCAGTATGGAATTCTATTGGGTCACTAGTCTTGCACTTGAAGCTCACACAGACACTACTTGTTTTCCTACTAATGAGCAAGCCTTTTTGAAATATCAAATAGCAAGAAATGTTACCATTAAATAAACAGAGGAGTGGGGCAGTAGCCAATAAATAGAAAGACTAAGGAAGGAAATTAAAGAAAAATTACATTCACATAAAGCTATCATCAATAAAGCAGACAGAGGAAACAAAATAGTTACCCTGTACAAAACAGAAAATCACAACAAAATAAAAAATTAATTAAAATTCACTTGAACCCATAAACAAATATCCTACCAAGCATTTTAAGAACTATTAGACAGTACACTAACACAAAAACTAATCACAAATAAAACTGGGCGAGGAAGTGGTGGACGAAGGGGAGAACAAGGAAACTGTTAGATCTCAATGCTACATCAATAACAAAGGGCTTCATAAAATCACACAGAACCTGAAAGAACAAAAATAAACTGCAGTCAGATTTAGGTTAAACAATGCAATCAAATAAAGAAATACTAAAAAAAAATAATATCATCGGACCCGTACTACATAATAATAATTGATTTCAAATTCAAGACCTAACAACCTATCAAAACAAATTTGGGGGGGGGGAAAGAAGAAAATAAATACTGTAACAACGCAAATAAAAAATTTGTGATGTTTACATACATTATTAAAAAATATGCATCTAAAAACTGCTTATATAACCAAGAGAAATTTAGAGACAATTTCTTGGAAATAAACTAATAATTAAAAGACATATATGAAAAAATGGTATGTATCAGCTGAAATGTTCTGACTGTCCTGTAAAATATACAGGTCCAACTGGATGCACATTTTCCATGACATTCAAACAGAACTTCAAAGCACTTAAAAACAATTCCAGACAATAACACTTCATAGAACATGTAATAAACAAGGAAACAGAATGTGTCATGTCTATTATTTCTGTTGCAAATAAAGGAAACCATATGAATACTACACAGCAGTTTCATATTTATAAGACTGCCAGATAAGGTATACAAAAAAATAAGAATAAAGCAAGTTTCTGAACCCACTGTGCGATGCTATAACTAAATGTAACCAATGCCGAATGTGCAACATCACCTTTACACACCCAAATGACATATCCCAGTTAGTTCAGAGCTAACCACACAGGCATGCACATGCACTCCTATATTAGCCACAAATTGTAAGTAATACCATTCTTGAGTATCATAGTATTATATGATACTTCCTGGAACTTACCTTATAGAAAAACATCTATTCTCTCAGAAAACACCTCCTATAATAACTAGCATGCAACAATCCACAAAAACAACTTAATACTTACAAACATAGAAGTAATGAAGACATATTCAAAAGGGCACAATTTTATACAACTATAATTTTTACAAACTAATATTCACCTCCCCATTCTAGATGGGAAAGGAAAGAAAAATATCAATTCCTATTTTGGACACTCTTTACATACCACATATGCTCTCATTTCAGAACCACATCTAAGAGGTCAATTTCTATTCAAAAGTGTTACAATAACAATGGTCCATTTAATATATATGATAGTGTAGGTACTCCAATTAGTCAAAATCTGCAAATAACTTTTAAAATCTGCACTGGCTTAGTCCTCACTATGCCGAAGTTTCTTTGGGGTTTGAATCTTGAATCTTCACAATAAACTACCAAAACACAAAGTTACTACCTTACAGTACTTTGTAAGACAAAGACAGCTGACCACATATCTTGGTTGAAATATTTTAGTGATCACAACCTGGCAATGTATTTAATATTATACTCATAAAAGCCCTTATCTCTCTTTCTGACACATGCATGCGCATGTGCACACACACACACACGCACATGGACGCAGGCACGCACACGCAAATGTGTGTGCCCGTCAAAAGTCTTAACACAAAAAAATTGTAACATTTTATTCTCTAGTAATCCTGCAAACTTGTAATAAGCAGAGGAATACAGGCATGTCATTCGAAAGAAATCTATCTTTATTAGTGCATTATTTCATGTGCTGTCTCATAGCAATGGCTGCATTAATATGTCACAAACCAGAACCACTAAACATATAAATGAATAACTAGTTTACAAGGTTCATTAGTAAAGGAATAACTAACTAACCATCTAACCAACCAACAGTTTTGCACATTGTTATGGCCCTTGTACTCGTTGTGTCTTCTCTTCATTATTCCAGTTTCTACACATAAATGTGGCTCCTACATAATCTTAAAGCCTATCCTACCTCAGAGTCTCTGCTTTCAATATCTGCTCGGCCTTCCTCCAGAACAAATCGTGCCATTGCAAGTCGATTTTCTAGTGCTAAGACATACAGAGTACTCCTCCCATCTGCATCCCTCATGTTCACATCAGCACCATGACTAAGCAGGCTCTGCACAACCTCACAGTGTCCTTCAATGGCGGCCAGTCTGTGAAGAACAAAACTGTTATTGTGCTATATATTATATGACAACACATATACAATACTTTCTTTCTGTCCTTCCTGCTTGCCCATCCCATCTGCCAGAAAGTCTGAAGACTTATAATGTACGATGGTATTTAGTTCTGCCCTCAACACCAATCTGTACATTCCTCTTCCAAATGCTGCCTCAATATCCTGTTTGTGAATTGTTTCAACTGTGCTTTGAAGGTCAACATTCATGGAACTGCCTGATACACTTTGGTTAGCTATGAGATTTAGGTGAATATGCATAATTTGTTACAGGCAGCCATGGTGATTACTTGCCCTGAGAACCAAAAAACCTTAGCTATGCTGCTGTTGGATGGTGTTGGTGTTTGGTGGTAATGGCAGGGGGGTGTATATAGTGGCAGCCATGGAGGTGGTAGTGCTGAGTGATGATGGTGTTTGGTGGTGGGGGTTGATTTGTAATTCCACTAACAACCAGGAAAGATATACAGAAGTAAGGAAACAGCAGATACAGTTTCAAGTTGAAGGCTTATGAGAGTAAACTGAGGAGTGGAGTAGTCACTGTTACATATTTATTCATACCAATGCAAATTTCAATGAATGATAAAAATAATCTGAAATTTATATGGAAGATCAGATGAGAATCATGAGAAGCTTTATTTGAAAAGGAACACATCAAGGTAAATGGCTGCATCTCCTAATTAGAATCCTAGATTGCTATAATTCCTGAACTTCAATACAGAACCCAGCATTGTACACACACCTCTGCAATGCTGCAACCTGGAAGACAGAGAATCTGACCAATTTTCCTTACGACATAAGTAGAATGGCAGCAAAACTTACCTTGACTGTGTTGTTCCAGTTCATCTGCATTCTTTCTTGTGATCAGCGGACTTTCCGTTTGGCTCAATCAACCAACAGAAAAATGGTTGATAACCATGATTGGAAAGTAAATACATACTGCCAGAACGCCACAAATAATGCTATGATTCTTACACCATTTTAGAGCTTATATATTACCATTGTATGTCCAGCATAATTTTCACTTCCTTGCAGGTTACTATTATGTATTCGGTTTAACCATTTAAAGACTACTTGTTAGGTGATGCACCGACAGGTTTAACTTTCAACAACTGTATGCTCTGCCCACACTGTATTTATGTGTTTTGTATTTATCTCAGAACAATGAGCGACTTGTGCCACTTACATCATAAAGTGATTGGTTTTTATAAGTGAGATGAAAAGTGTTTACAATGCGGTACGAACTGGGTCTTTAAATAAAGCAGTCTGCGCTTCGTCTGTACAGGGTTAGAACACTCTGCATGTACCTCCCAAATGTAACTCAAAATGCAGTGCCACTAGAGCAACCTAACATTCCTTACCTGAGACCTGTTTTACCATCATGGGCCCGCTGATCTGGTGGAGCACCGTGTTCAAGAAGCAGCATGTTTACAAGTTGTATGTGACCTTCTTGTGCAGCCAGCATAAGTGGTCCCTTGCCATCATTATCAGCCTCATCCACACGTGCACCAGCTTCTAGCAGCGCTGAACATACTTCAGCATGCCCTTCAAATGCTGCATAATGCAATGGTGTCCAGCCTGAGTTGTCACGGTGTTGCTCATCAAGTCCTACAACGGAAGATTTAAGACTTGCATTCAACTGCAGGCAGATACCACATTTTGCATAAGAATTCTTTGCAATTTTTCACACCTCATGTCACTTGATGTTAAATTACTACACAGGGTGGCCAGAAAGTCAACAGAGTCCTACCTAATATACCTTGTGGATCTGTATGTTCACACTATCGGTTGTGACAGTAGGGTATAGTTAAACGGAGTCAGCTGTGTGCTGACTATGGCTGAAACAGGCAGTTACTCAGTTGAAGAGCAGTTAAAAGCATGCAATTGATCAGTGTCATATTTTTGGCTACAGGGAATATACAAAACTCATCATATGGTGCTGTGGGCCAGTATGACAGCAATTCATTTGATTAGCCCCTATTTTTTGATGGATCATGTATGCTGTATCGTATGCAGAAATGGTAAAGATGTGTTTAATATTACAGCTTAGCAACATAGAAATTATGTGTATGTATGGCTGCAGCATGATAAAGCACCTACACATTTTACCATCACTGCATGTGACACTTTGAGCCAAAATTTTCTGAGCTGCTGGACTTGCCAGGGTTCACCAACACCTCCCATGACATGACCCCAACCACCACATAGTCTTGACCTCAACACATCAGACAACACTTCGCACTGCTATCACAAAAATGACAAGATGAGCAGAGCTGTGGGATGGGCTGCCACAAATGCTTTGGTGCATGTCAAGCAGAGAATTGAGGCACATCAGGGCACTCTTGGTACAAGACAGTGCACATGCATATCCACTTGTATGGTACCTCTTGCCAAAAGATAAAATGCAGTAAAGTGAACTGAAGTGAATTGAAGTGGCATGACAGTGACTTCCTAGACATCCTGTTTAAGGAAGTATCAGAAAATAAGCAAGAAACACCCTGATGTTGCAAATTTTATTCTGACTTCGATGTATACATGACACACGGGTAGCAGAAGATGGTACATTTCAGACCTCCAGCTAGTCATCATTTGGATGTACATTGTTGTATCCCTTCCCAGAATAGGCCAGGTGGCAGCAAGTTCACAGCAAAAGGAATGTACACTGAACACCACTGTAATGTGAAGTTTAGGAATTGAATGCAAGATGAATCCAGATCAGCTGCCTCAGTTCAGGCAGTGGCTGACTTCTCCTACTTCCTTATGCATTGTTAACACTCAAATTCGTAGAGTGAAAATGGGAACGTTTTACAGGGGCTTTATAATCTAATCACCAACTTTCACTAATTTCCCTTTTACAAATCACGTTTTTATTTCTGGTGTTGCTCCAGTGACAGTCCAGAAGCACTGCATGTCAGCATCCTGTTAATGTAAATATCCGTGTGACCGCAAGACTGTTGGCGAGGCAGAAGCAGGTACAAAATGATTACGAATTAAACAAATCTGTCCATGGCCTTGATAATTCCTGCTATAATTAAGTTCACATTTATAAAAGTACCTCATGCAACACCTCCCCCATTTAAAGCAAGGCTAATTTACACCTTACATGGCTTTCATTCAGAAATACAACTTGGGTAGTTGAAGCTTCGGGGATGTCCGAGTGGACATTTCCTGACAGGAGGATTGGTTCGAATCCTGGATGGGATGGTTTCTGGCACTGCTAGGTCTTCACTGCTTGTCCCAATAGCGGCCCCAGTATTGTTGCACTTTCCAGTCTCCTTCTCCATTAACTGTGTCTTCCCTAGAGGCACAACCATTCTTGTCCAGTGTAGCAGCCAGGGTTTTATACACTGGTATGTATTGTACACAATATAAGAGCAAACCACAATAAGCAGTATATATATTATAATATAGTAAGCAATATGACAGGTGTGGTGATTTTTCCATTCTTGATCTTTATTCCCTTTTCAAGGTCTGCAATTTTATAGCTGTCCATGGCCTTAACAATTCCTGCTATATAATTAAGTTTATATTTACAAAAGTACTTCATGCAACAAAGCATTTGTTCCACCATGGAACCAACACTTTATTCCACCATAAAAGAACTTGTGGTATTTATGGTCAGATTGGTATTATTTGCTTCAGTAATACTTCTGGCAAATTTAAATTCTGATTTATTACAACAATCAACTATTATAAATGAACTGCTGGTTTGGTTTTATGGCTTCTTGTGATATTACTCCACATGTGCATGTATGGCACAGATCTGTGCTGCAGTGTGCAAGGTGCCAAAAAATGTAGCAGTATACTGCGTGTGCAAGAGCTGCTGCATAAAGCACAACCTAGCCTACGGTTGCTAATTCTTCATGGCAGAGTGTGTGGCTGTACTGCTACTGCTGTTGATAGCCTGTAGGTGGCTGCAGCGATGTGCAGAGATACGAATGCTTATTCCTCTGAGATGAATGGTTGTGTGCTCGGAATGCCTCGCCCTTTATGCAACGTGACCACCTGACTGGTCCTTCTGTGATTGGCAGGTGAGCGAAGCATGTCACAGCGGTGGGACTAGTGACTACCTGTGTACTGCCGGTTGGTTCAGGACAAAGTCATGTAAAAGGGCCATTTCTTAGTTGCAGTCTGCTCTTGTTGCTAAAGCTGGTGTGAGGTGCACAACTTGCATCAGGGCATGCAAGAGGGCAGTTTCTGATTACAGTGAGAAGTTCCCACAAACTCAACATGAAGTTCCCACAGTTAAGTTACAGTTTGCTTCACATAGGCATCTTCTGCAAATTCTTGCCAGCCAGGGTTTGACACTACTGAGCCCCATACTGACAACTGGACTTCAGAACTTTTGGTATAGGACTAGAAGATTATGTACAACCTCCCTAGTTCTCTCACAGATCCTCTCAGATGGCAGGCCAAGATGATGCTGAAGGTTGCATAGATGACAGGATGGTGACTGAGGTGATATCTTGTCAGGGCCAAGTGACCTTCTATGGTGGATGGACAGCACAACAAATCTGTCTCTGGCTCATCTATTCTCCCTGAATGGGGCCTTGAAGAGTTGAAATTCATCCTGAAAAATCTCTTCATCACACAGGTCTCCAGCCCTGTGTACCAGGATGCAGATAATGGCCTGCTTGTTTAAAGGATGGTGGTGTCATAAGATGGAGTGTATGAAGGTCCATGTTCATCAATATTTGGTAAACCTTGTGGCCCAGGGAGCCCTCAGATCTCTAGTGAATATCAATGACTAGGGAGTGAAGGTGGCCATTTTTTTCAGTCTCCAAGGGGAAATTAATGTTCTGGTAGACGGTCCAAGAACCTCTACAGTTTCAATGGCCCATGCCACCAAATCACAAAGATGTCATCCATGTACTGAAACTAGCAAAGGGAGCTATGGATTTCTTTGCCCTTAGGTGCTGGAATTAAATGCAGGATGTAATCTGAAACAGCCAAAATGTAAATGCCTGCCATTACTATGCAAACTGTTGGCAAAACACACACACACAGTGACTTCACACATTTCAGCTTCACATTTCACCTTGCCTAGTTAACTTCTGGATCCATCTGGTTAATATAATGCTTTTTCATTGAAGTCCTCCATGCAGAAGTCAGTGACCATGAGTAACAGTAGTGATCCTACTGACACTCCACCAGTTTGCTAAAGTAGGTCAGAGAATGGTGGAAGTGTCATGATGTCCTCCTCAAAGCACTGACCCAGCAAGTATAAGGCTTCCCTCATCAGCACTCTGGTAAAGGGTAAGACCATGGCTCACCATGTTGCCCTAAGGTCCAGCTCATCGAGTGATAAATTTGTGAATGCATGGGGTAGAGTTCTTCATATGAAATGGTGAGTTCCACATGCGGGGCCTCATCATACCAGCCAGGTGCTTTAACAGCTTTTAGGTTGAGGCTCCACTGTAGCTCACAACAGGCCCTAGGTAACTTCTTCCTTATGAATTGTAGGGAGTATGTGAAACCTTGAGAGGCTCTGAAGCCCACAGACATACTTTTTGGCAGAAGACTTCTTGATGAGAAGATGTATGTTTTACTTAAGTTCTACCGATATGGCAGGGGCCTTGGTTAACCTTTTCTAGGCTAGTTCTCCCAAGAGGGCAACAATCTGTCATTAGCAATCAGTGACAGTGCGCAGTGCACTGTTGCAGTGTCCTTGTCTGCTGGGAGAACAGTGAAGTTGGCACTGAAATGCAGAACCATGCTGACTTCATTTCACTACCAGTCAGACTGTCTCTTGGTCTTGAATAGCCTTTGAGAATCCTGACAGCTTCTTGTCTTTGGAGTTTTCGGTAACCTCCACTGTTAGTGTCCTTATGATTTCCTTCACCCCATTAGGGATAAATGCATGCATGGCCAGTGTCACTGGGAACATCAGGCTTTTGCCTAATGCTATGTATGCAGAGATATTAAGCAGCTAGTGGCTCAAGGTGACAACTGTCTCCTTAACAGTGAGAGAGAAATACAGATTTCATGCTGCTTTCAGTTAGTTTTTCATATTAAAAAATACCTCAATAAATGTTGCACACTTCAACTCTTGGATCAGTTGACTGATTTTCACAGTTGTTATCTACGAGTATGTCATGCCACTGCATGCCACACCAGTAGAAGTTAAGTTTTTCCAGTCTACACCATGGAGGCATATAAGGGGAGTTGAGGTATAGCTGCACTCATTTTTAACCTTGGCACTAGATGGACATGAGTGCTTAACTCCACACCTCGGCTGCTTTACCCCAGTAAAAAAAACCCTGGTACCCACAGAATAGGAGGCTGGGTGGGTCCTAGAGACAGTCTGATGTTTTGAAGAAAAAAGTCTCTTGCTTCTACTAGGATTCAAACCCTGCACCATGAAGCCCATAGCCTAGTCACTATACTGACCATGCTACTCTGACTCCTTGCCACTTCAATGCTGTAATTTTAATTTTGTACAGACAGTATAACAACACAACAGTTGCACAAATTTGTGAGCCAGAAGCAACACCAGAGCCACTTTCTACAGGGGCCTGAAATAAAGCGCTGTAATAGAGCTTCAAAAATAATATTTTTATGTAACATAAAATAACACCCTGGCAACTGTGTGAACATCTTTTGCCTGAAGTTTGATGCCTGTAACTGAGCATCCAATGGTCGCTGTGTATCTCTCAGATACATGCGATTTTGATTGTTTAATGAGAAAGTACGCTGATGTACTTCTGAGTAGCTGCCTGTTGTTGCTTCTCAGATGCCTATGGAGTGGGTTTTGTGTTCCTAATTGCACACTTTTGGCTGTCTTTGGCAGTTTGTATCTGACAGATACACTACGGCCGTCTGTGTTGCAAGTGAAACGTTAGTTACTGGGGGCCACGATAGATTGCTTAAACTGAATAAATGCAGAGGGTGATGAGCAGAAGGAAACTAATAAAAACTATGTGAAACCAAGAGATCGTGACTTGGAGAGTACAGCAGACACTAAGTCAGATGATAAGTGTTGTTATGAAGTGGATGCTACTGACAACTGTTTTCATTGGAAAGGATAAGACAAAGTGGGGTAAGGTAACAAGTTCTATACACACTCAATACAGATGGCAAAATGCTGTGACAAAATTACTTAGGATTACTAGCCGGCAATGGAAGCCACTACACCCTATGAAACACAGAACAGTCTCATGACAGATGAAATTTTAAATAAAACTGTCCAGCCATAAAAGTGATACCAAACAGAGACAAAATTGAGATAAAAGCTTTCATCACTCTTCTGTGCTTAGCTGAAGCGCTGTGGAGTAACAAGCACAGTCTGGAAGAATTGTGGGGTACTGACAGAGATGGCACTGAAACATTTTGCTTAGTGATGAATCAGAGGTGCTTCAAGTTCCTAATCAGATGCATTCTTGAATAAACCAGAGTTGTATCCATAAAATTCTTTACCTTTTATTAGCAGAAACCTAGAATGTATCTCAGAGATACATACAACCAACTATATACATATTAGGGGCACAACCAAAGAAGGGTTAGAAATGCTGCAACCAGGCATGTAAAATCTGGTATGGAGGTAAATAACCAACATAAAAATTACACCATTATGGAATAGATACAATACTTTCTTGAAAACCATGCACCCTTTTTTCCCCCCCTAAAAAAGAAATGTAACAAAGAATTTGGGTGCACAGCATATTCATGGCTAGAATGGCTAGATTGGCAAAGGTGTGCAGGTTACTTGTGAGGAGGAATGCACATTTCATACATGAGGAGGATGAAAATGGGCACAGTCTGATCATAACAAGTTTGGCAGTAGTCCGTAGCCCATTATGAAGGTGGCAACTCTACTCATTCCAAATACCATTTCACCTTGATGTTTTTCTGCCCATGCATCATGAATTGACTATATATTAATTACCAACTTGATGCATTGATTATTATTTATTCATAAAATGCTATTCTCCTCTACATGTTGTGAGCCTCAAGTGCTCATCTTCAGGAGGATACAGTTGTATACATGCAGCATATGGTACTGTCACTCTCTATGAGAGTTCCTGGTGGCCTGTCGGTACACA
>JGI20166J26741_11388893_pt1 | contig 13862 bp, 8 predicted proteins | sample TergutCu122P5_FD_26741 | JGI IMG/M metagenome (IMG submission 26741)
TACAGATCACTAAGCTCTTCATTATGTAATTTTCTCCATTCTCCTGTTACCTCGTCCCTCTTAGGCCCAAATACTCTCCTCAACACCCTATTCTCAAACAACCTCAGCCTGCGTTCCTACGTTTCTCCCTCAATGTCAGCGACCAAGTTTCACACCCATACAGAACAACGGGCAATATTATAGTTCTATATATCTTGATCTTTACCTTTTTGGATAGCAAACTGGAAGACAAAAGTTTCAGCACCGAATAATAATAAGCATTCCCTAACTTCAATCTGCTCTTAATATCTTCTTGAATAAAATTTTTATTTGTTAACGTTTTTCCCAAATATTTGAACTCTTCCACCCTTTCAATGGAACTATTATCAGTCTTCATATTGTGACTTCGTCCTGCGTTCTGATCTCGAGACATAATCTTGTACTTAGTTCTATCAGCATTTACTTCTAGCCCAATCTCCTTAGTAGCAACAACTAAAGCTTCTGTATTTTCCTCTACCGTATGTACGCTTCCCCCCAATATATTAACATCATCGGCATAAGCCAGAAGCTGGTGTATATATATATATATACTTTTTATATTCCATTTCTCTCTGTTTTCTGCCTGCTGCACAGCGAATCATACAGGGAACATTAACAATTATTTAATCACTACACTTGCAGCTATGTCTGTTTACTTTATCCACGGCTGTTAAGACAAAGTGCTCGTTCTGCGCTAATTTATGGATGACAAGACGATCTTCAACCCCCATCTAATTTAATCGCATGAGTGTCAGTTCATATCGTAATATGTTTTATTCCTTTTAGCTATTACTGAAGAGCATTTCTTTCAAACATAAAGTGAAGAGTGGATTATTTTTTTTTCTATAAAATCACGGCGAAACATAAATGTTAGTAACACTGATCGCCGCTGGTATTGCGTGAATACGCATGTTCGTATAGACTCCATATACTTGAGAGTTTTCTTATGCAAAACCTCGGTTTTTATTTTAAAATTGTGTCCATTTTCTTTTGTTTTGCTGTAGACAATGTACATGTATAGCGACCAAGATTAAACTCAATCTTCCTAGGCAACATGCGAAGACCCTTACCAGACGGCATAACTGCTGCTACTAAAATAGCCGTTGAGGTACAGGTATCATGACGTGTTACTCGAAACGTGTGCAATAGTCTTGCACTTTGTTCACTTCCAGAAAATTCCCTTTAACCAAACTTTCTCACTTGTCTGTGTAGATTATTGGAGCAGTGTGAGTAGGCCTTAACTCTTTTCAACAAATTTGTTGGTTCTTACCATAATACGTAGGTTTTTTTTGAATAGGTTCGAAAGAAAAAAATTATATGGCTGTGAAACTTTTACAGCAGAACTAAAAGTAAAATGATACTACAAATACATTCTGCTTCATGGCCTTATTTTGGAAAGAAGTTAAAATATATTTTTAATAAAGTGATGCGAAAGTTTTACGGAAATCATACGAGTATACCTTTCGAGAGTCTCACACTAAAACTGACGCTTAAATGATAACTAAATTAACTAAATTCATAGCGTAGGCCTTCTCCTAGGGAAGCTGTTATTAATTATTATGCGCAAAAAATTACTTTTCTTTCCCGCCCTCCACCACTTAGGGAAGTCGAAGTTCCACACGAAGTTAAAGGACTTCAGTTATGAGTTTGGTAGACTCAAATAATGGAAGGATCAGGTGAACATGATTAAGAATTTAAGCTTATTGATATTAATTCCGTCACATTTTGCTTAAGTTTCCTAGCTTACGGGGACTTTAATATAAGCAAAATTTTGCAGTTTTTCATCAGTCTGAAATTAAATGAATTTTTCTTGACAGGGAATCGACAGAATCTTCGCAACAGCAGCAGTTGTAATGTAATTTTATATCTAAATAATTATAATATTCGATCATATAATTTGTGTTTTGTTTGCAGTGTTGTTTCCAGTCTGGGACTAATGAAAACTTGTACAGCAGCTTCTTAAAATTTCAAGTCCCCGTAATGTCTCTGCTCTTGCATTGCTCAAGTTTTGAATGACTATGTTTGCCACATTTTCAATAATACCTTAATTATGCCTAACCAATCCTATTTCTTTCTTTTTTCGACATTGAACCTTCGAATCCAATTCTGCCAAATTGTCCGGTTTAGTGTAACTGACCATAACTCGCAATTCCGTAGTTGCTTATCAGTTATAAGCAACTGGCTTTGCATCGTTCTCTGTAAAATTAATTTGAGTATATAGAAAACTAGTGACCTCAAAATATTTTGTATTTACACTGTTTCTTTTTTCGCTTTGCAGAACACCACTTATGGCTATATGGGTTGTTGGTTGTTGAAATGTGCGTAATGACGTCTTATAACAAAGACCCACACATTTCAGGTAAGCATACTGATGTGCAATGGGATTGGCATTCATAACAAAATTACATGACCCTTGGAAAATTGTACAGTGCGAAAGTGACTTGTCTATCCAGCGCTCCTCGATATACGAAAGAACAATTCTTTATTTGTAGTCCCTATACTTCGCCCTGATAACAAATGTATGGGTATGAAGCAATGGCGGAAAGATACTGACGGGAGACAACTGAAGTAGTCGGAGATGAAACTGTCCCATTGCTACTTTTTCCACCAGATTTCACGTGGAGAGACTCAGGACTGATCCGGGCGTTGGAGTGAGAAGTTATAGTTTAGACACTTCATATATAAAAAATCATCTCTTTCTTAGCAGTAAACATACATGTCCATTACAAATCCTTTCTATATATGGAAATAGTAATACACGTGCAAGTTCCTGAGATTCATAGTTTGACCTACAAGTGTAAAGAAACTGTGTGAGTAATATTCAAATCTCCATTAGGTCAAATTACGAGTAACAAATATATAGACACCACTTTGATTTAATGTGTCAACAACGCTTTGTCGAAGACGTAACGTATGTATCGCCCAATAAGATGCAGGCCTGTGAATTATGATGTATATTTCGTATGTGGGGTTTGGAAAGAAGTGATTGTGTTGGGGCTTTTGTACGCTTCTAGAGAGACGCTGAAACGACTATAAGCTGAGGTTAGTCGACATTCTTTAGGGACTCGAATATTTCCGTAGTAAAGACCACAAATATTTTCTACCAAATCCTCTATGTCGAAGTCACCGTCGTCATGTTGTTTAGAAGTTTAAAACATTCTGGGATGTGAATACATGTCAAGTGGTAAATGTAGACAGACCTTTCGGAGAAGCCTGGGATATAAAAATTGAGATATCACACTTCTGTGCAATGCCGGTAACAGGAAGACCTGCATATCCAGCAGTACCTTGGGACTACCTCTAACCTCGGGTCGTATTATTTTCTATTCGGCTAAATTTTCGGCTCCCTAAATTTTTCAATTGGCTTATCTTTGTTAAATAACCAAAGAAACGAACATATCACGTGGTTTTTCAGTTATTAAAATCGGGCATTGTTTGCTATGATCAGTTCTTATTCAGTTCATCTAAATGGGCTTAGTTAAGTAGTTCATCAAGTGATCAGAAGCTGATAAATACATTCTGATTAAATTGTGATGTTAATATAAGAATAATTTGCAGTTCTTTGTTCAGTACGATCTCTGACAGGATTTTAATACTCAATATTATGCAAAAGTTCTGTAATAACTTCTGTAGAGTGTAAATGGAAGGGCTTTGCTCTGTTATTTCTTAACTTGACACAAGAAACTAATAGCCTTAGGGTAACCTCATTAATGGAAATTATAGCCTCATTATGATGTTCGTGAAAGTAAGAGGTATAGGTTATGCTGGGAGAAAACAGACACGTATTGTGCAGTCTGATATCTCTTCGATGCTTAATTTTTCAAAATTCGTGGAATGATGTTTCGGCGTTATATCGTTTAAGTACATCGTTCTGGGTGACGCCCTAACGTAATTAAATTATAACTTCCTCGCATACTCACCTCGAGCACCTGTCTTTCATTCTTCCGACAAATGAGAATTGTCTGCCCTCTACATGCACAATATGTATACAAGTACACAAGCGCCAGCGTTTGTATATATATATATAAATTTGGTTATACATATATATATATATATATATATATATATATAACACAGTGTTTTCTGGGAAGTACAATATTTGAAATATTGTTCTGTGTTTTATTCTTTAATTCGATGCATAATATTGGTTTTTACTTCTTCAGTTTTATAGAGACGTTTCACTAACCTCTTTCTGAAACTTTGATTAACCTTCGAGCATCCAAAGAACAGGAACTGACGTACGTATTTTCGTAGAGAACACACGAATTCAACCTTTTTTATCACATGATTAGTAGGAGTCGGGATAGATAAGCTGGAGTACACAATGTGATGCAGGTTGAACCACCGACGAATTAAATAACTAGCTAACTACCTAAGTAACTAACTAATTCCAAGGAGCAGAGTCCTTCCTGACAAGCTACCAGTTTCTCAGCTACTCACACAATTCCATTGATTTTAAGAAACTCGAAGGTTCCTTACCACATCCACAACAGCCCGCCACATGTCCTTGTCCTGAGCCAGACCAATCCGGTCCATATATCTTGAAGATCCATTATTACATTATCTTCCCTTATACGCCTAGGACTTCAAGGTGGTGGTCTTTCTTCAGGTCTCCCCACCAAAACACAATATGCACCCTCCCTGTCTCCCATATATTCCAGATGCCTCGTCCACCTCATTTTCCTTGATTTCATCACCTGACTAATATTTGGTAAGGTGTGCTGATCACAAAGCACCTCCTTACGTAATCTTCTCAATTCTCCTCTTACCTCTTCTTTCTTGGACCCAAATATCTTCCTCAGCAGTCTGTACTCGGGAAACCTCAACATACGTGGTCGGACAATAAAGTTTGCGAACTCGCCACCGTGTGCTTGCCGTGGCAGCACTGGACAAAAGCCTTAGTATGGTTTGATGACGTTGACATATCAGGGTTTCACAGCTGTGTTGTTGTAGATCTATGGCAGTCTCTTTCTGAGTGGCATCTATTACTGTCTGCGTGTGTTTTGGTGTGCCGCCGAGAGAATGTTGGAGCTTGAATTAGATCAACGAACGAACATTAAATTTCTTGTTAAACTTGGAAAGAGTGGAAACGAAATCGGAGATATGTTAGTGCAAGTTTACGGGGATAATGCTATGAATAAAACAGCAGTTTACAAGTATGCTTCTCCCTGAATGTGAGAGATGAAGCTTCACATCCATATAAAACAACAGACAAAATTAGTGTTCTATACACCTTAATAATCACATTTTTTGATAGCAAACTGAAAGACAAACGATTCTGAACTGAATGATAAAAAGCATTCCCCGACTTCATTCTGGTCTTATTTCAAGCCCTCCTGGTTTTCCTGCACCTTCCAAATGACATATTTTAAAGTTGAAAAGCAATGGTGTTAAAGCATCCCCTTGTTTCAAAACATTCTTAACATGAAACATGTCAAACAAATGTTACCTACCCTGTCAATGCCATAGGTTTCATTTAGACATTTCTATTATACTTATTAGTCTGACAGGGATACTAAACTCAAAAAGAGCATTATACAGGACCTCCCTCTTAAATGAATAATTGGCTTTCTTGAAGTCTATAAATATTTAATGTACTGCCTCATTGTATTCACCTACGTATTACGAATAAATATTTTTTTCTGTAAATGTCAAGATTGGCTATGGGGTCCTTCTAGGTCCCTAATCAACGCCAAACAGGACGTCTGTCCCCGAGAGTAATGCGACTGATATGTGTAGGCTGACCTCTTATTCCAATTATTGCTCGAGGTTAAAATTAGTAGACCTATACCTCCAGTCCTCCATAAAGATGTATAATTTAGTACAGGGATATCTCTATCTATAACTTTTACCATAAATGTTTTGGTGGAAGGAGACGTGACGTAATTCGGGTGTTATTTAGAGGGACTAAGATATAATGGATAACCCAAAGGGGATGGGGATGTAGAGAAAGAACAAAATAATGACGAAAAATAGCAAGGGATCTTAGAATTACCCACCTGTTCTTAGGTTTTTTATATACTTGTTTAAGTGACTTTTCTTATAAAATCAATTGAGATAAATTACGAATTTTCGAATGATGATCTAATGAAGGAAACTTTGTTAAGATCTTTGTAAAAGATAAAAGCTTTTCATGTAAAAACAAGTAGAAAGCATAGTATCCTAGAATTTCGAATATCTAGGAAAAAAAACAATGTCTTCCTCCTAACTACGACTTTTGTAATTAGAAACTTACCCCTCGATAACCAAATTTACCTAAATAAGACTTACCTTCGCGACAATCACAGTATTCTGTTTAGACTTTTATCCTCCGGAAAAACACTGTACTACTCTGCCTACAGTTGTCATTTCCAACCTCACCACTATACAATCCTGAACAGAAATTGTAACTTTCGGCTAACCACCAGGTACACTCTCCTGAGTGGAAGTCTGACCACCCGAATAAGCATACACTATCTCGATTCGTACTGTTAAGTTGCAGCTGTCATTTACGCTCTATAAATAGAACCGGTACCGCCCGGCTAACAATTACATTATTGGGATAAGCATTAATATCTCTCGAACTAAAGACATACAGGTTACCTCTTACTCCATGTCAGATATAATCCGTGTGCGTGTTAAATTTGTGAAGACGTAGCACGGTATTTCAACCATCCGGTAGACTGCACGCAGTTTTAATATAGCCCGGCTGTATAATTGCTTAAATTTAATTCACATGTGATTAGTAATCGCTCAGACCGAAAATTCACAGTATTTGTCCCGCAGAACGTAGATGTGTACTTCTGATTCGTAGAACAAATAACTGACCTAAACTAAAATCACCGTCGAATTTGTCGCGCATGTTACGAAATTTGTCCATAGCAACTAAATTCTAGATAGCATTTTTAATACACATTAAAATGAATTTGCACTTCGCATGAATACAAAAACGTGTCATCAAAACAGAGTCTTTGTGTATGTCTATTCAGCAGATTCATGTCCTTTGATTTATCTTGAACTTTTGTAATCATCCCCAGTATAAATCACTTTTTATCAACATGTGTTACATAGAATAAACATTCTGACCTTTTCCAAGATAAACGTTAGTACTATCCAAATTCTGTGACGAAATTGAAGTAATACGCTGTGTAAAACGCGTGTATATCGAAGCTAAATTTCACATGATATTACAAAGACTATAAATAAACCGAACTTGAGCTGTTTAGTTTTATCAATATACATGTACAAAGTCTAGAACCTTAATTTTTATAATTCAGATTGCAAAGTTTAGTGTTACTGTTGATATATAATCTGACTACCCATTGCGAAGTGTGTTTTGCGAGAACACATATATGGAGGTGAAAGGAATTTTCACTTAAATTTCTTACAATATTGATTAATTTTTTCTTGTTCTTTAAATAAACTAAGACGTACTTAGAAAGTCGGTGGAAATATGGTGGTAGTCAGTTTTTTAACCCTGTTAAGAAAAATTCTCATTCTATAAATCACTTGCTTTTACATTCACCCTGCCTTTATCGCACAGAATATCTTCATGGAATTCTTGTGCTTTTCATAAGATATCGATGATTCCCTTATCCAAAAATAACCGACTTGTCTAGGTAACTGAGCTCCAGCGTGCTTTCTGTTAGGTAGGTACTAAATTGTTAAATCCCCTTTATAGTATTTTCATACTGGAAATGTTGAAGTTTTATCGTACATTAAGTATGTTAACCAACCGCTCGATTAATTACTACCTTTCAAGAGAAATCAGTACTTCCAGCTTCACAGTATTTTGAAGTGACCGTTGCCCATTTTTTGTCCTATCTTACAATTTGCCAAAAAAATAGAATAGACTGTGGGAATTTTCTGATGTTTACATTTCTCTGGTGCCTTTATATGGCTAGGAATCCCCTCGACATGCCATGTGCCGAATCTAAGACTCTATATCTCTTAATATTCAGTCACCAATGCTTCCACGCGTCCTCTAATTCGCGCCTGAATCTAGTTCATCAAACCTCGAGTAAAAAGTTACCACCAACAGAGTTCTGAACTATGTGAGACGCATGTTACATCAAAGACCACTCAGATTCACTGTGTTTGACTGCCCTACGAGGGGGTGCTGGTACGTCCTTAGCCCGACCTGCTTACCGATGTTGTAGGACGGAATCGATAGTGTCGTTGGAAAGAGGGGTCTGTTAATGTGCCGAATTGCAAGTCTTTTCTTGCTCTAGAGGCTGAAAGGAAGCATGTCAGACGACGCGCGCTATTTCAACAGCATCGAGACGCAAGCTGTCATCAAGTTTTTTTTTTCTGCAAGGCAAGGTGCTGAAGGAAATTCACGCCATTCTGAAAGAAACATGACGGGAATATGCACCATCGTATACCACCGTTAAAAACTGGGTGGCCCAGTTTAAACGTGGCGATTTTTCCATCTGTGATGCGCCTCGTCCTGGACGACACAAAACAGTGACCACCCCGGAGATTATTGATCAAATTCACGAGCTAATCTTGGAAGACCGCCAGATTTCGACTAAAACAATAGCTGAGCAAGTGGGCATCTCACGTGAGCGGATTGGGTCCACCATTCATGAAGATTTGGACATGAGGAAGCTCTCCGCGAAGTGGGTCCCAAAATGCCTGAACGCGGATCAGAAACGTTAAAGGTGCCTGTCATCTGAGCAACTTTTGGAATTTTCTCGGCGCGATCCAAATGATTTCCTGTCGGGCGCGATTGGGGACCATGGACGAAACCTGGTTATACCACTATGACCCAGAGACAAAGCAACAATCAATAGAGTGGCGGCATAGCGACTCGCCCCGCCCCCAAAAATTCCGAGTGCAAAAATCCGCTGGAAAATTTCTCGCCTCGATTTTTGGGATCAAGACGGCATCCTTCTCATTGATTATCTTCCAAAAGGCCAATCTATCAACGCGGAGTATTATTCATCTCTGCTGGTGCAATTGAAGGACATTTTGAAGAAAAACGCCCTTGGTAAAGTCACCAGGGGTGTCTTGTTCTTCCATGACAATGCCCCGGCTCACCGGTCACTTGCAACCCAGAAGAAACTGGCCTACCTGGGCTTTTAGTATCTTGATCACCCACCCTATTCTCCGGATCTGGTCCCCGTCGGACTACCACGTGTTCCCTGGACTGAAAAGAAATTTAAAGTGGCCATTTTTCGTCCGACGCAGGGGTCATTGCTGCCGCGGAGACCTGGTTGGACGGACAGCATTCTGAATTTTTTTGAGTAGCTTGTATACTTTAGAGCAACGGGCTAAGAAATGTATTGAGCTTCGTGGGGAGTGTGTTGAATAAATCCTGAGTTTGGTCGCTGTAGCTTATTTCCTTCCTGGTCGGGCTAAGGATTTATCAGCACTTCCTCGTAGTACTTGTTGCGCACGCTGTGTTGTTTGAAAACTTTCGTCCCTCTGGTCTTAATTTCACAGATTATGCATGTTCATTTGTGTACCGGCTCGAGTATACAGGAATATAAACACATAGAATAATGACTTTACGTTCTAAGCTTCCGTGGAATAACATTACGCCTTAATTGATTTTGCATGTGTTTTAGTCAAGCACGTAAATTACTTGCATCGTAAAAGGCGTGGGGTTTACTTGTGAGTCGGCCAGTATTGCGGCCTTGACTATTGCTAGAAAATGTTGCTTTATGTGCCCATTCATTGACGTTGAGATTCTAGATTACGTCTCAAATGCTGTGGTGTATAACGGTGAGGTTAAAGGATGGGAATTTTAGTCCATCTCTTCACTAGTAACAATAAGGAATCAAAGAGAGAATGTCGGCCTGCAAAGCATGTTAGATATTTCACATAACAAGCGTTAAAAGGAAAGTAAAGAACCCAAGAAATTGCCGCGCCATTGCTCAGGTATTCGGCTGCCAGCTGCTCACAGCGGAGGCCTAGGTTCGATTAGAGACCTTGTGCAATTTGTAATGGACAAAATGGCACTGAAACTGTACATGCAAAGGACAATTTTTTGTTTATTAATTAGTGCATCATTTTATGTTATTAGTGGTCACTATGAATTTGGATTCATGCGCGCCACGATTGCACCACATTACGTAGGACAAGCCTCGACATGCTCCAGGCTGACGTAATTGAGGCAAGGCTTGTGACGTGGCTGGGGCTTCTAGAACATTCTGTACTGTGTAATTGTTCCTTGCGCACTTAGGCTAGCGTATTCACGCCATTCACTTTCACAGGGAACTCCGCATCGCGTGGACATGTGCGTGCTGGAACTGCACAAGGCAGTCACAAATTAGTACCGTTACAAGTGTTGTCAAGTGCAATTATTACAGCAGTTACAAGAATTGTGATAACGAATCAAACTGTAATATTCATGTACTCAATCTTCACAGGGAAGCTGAACTAGTTCATGCCTTTGTTCTTACGTGCGATCAGGGTAGTGAAGCGTCTTTAGTCGTCATTGCAACTCTGTTTCGCGTAATACGTAAAACTTATCCTTCACAAGCAGACACTGGCTACAAATACAGATCTCACAGGAAGACGGAACTTGTGCAAATATATTTGTTGTGTTCACTAACTTGGATCACAAGTAAAATAAAATACATCTTGCTTGTTATTAACTGCGTAAGACATACATGTGCATAGGGCAGTGTATTAGCGATAAGGACTTGTTATTTACAACCTTACAACTATTGAAAGGTACAGTTATGCTTACTAACAAGTGTAAATTTCATTTACAATAACACAGTGTGTTACAAGACAATATTAACTGCACAAGGCAACAACATCCTGTAAACAGTGCCACGAGAGTGTTTACAGTCATTATCACGAGATTGTTTTATTATCTGATAGGACAAGTATGTAGTTATGTGTGTCAGAGTATTTCCAGGAAACTGTTACTTTCAGTGATTATAAACAGTGCATTATTAATCACGTATTGTAAACCACAGTGTTAACCACCGTAACATTACAAGGTGTTGTAATTTAAACAATTAACCAACAGTTATACCAGTTCAAATACTTCAAAATTATGCAATTAGTGTTTAACATTTAATAAATTAAATTTTGCTCTGACCGGCATATATTGATGAAAGAAAACCTCGTTCATAGACTTATGTACCCTGAATCCAGAGCAGTGCTTACAGAAACAGATTTCATTCCGAGTACATTGCTCTTCCCAGTCAGTAATATTCCACAAATTCCCCGTACCTATACTATATTTGTCCAACTACCATCGACGCTATATAATGTTAATAAATTAGAGCGTTGCTAAATAAAACCCTTAATAATCCAAGAATGGAATAACAATACAAAGACATGTGACTCTTCATGTCAGTAAATGTTCTGCAATGTGTAATTTCATGCTTGACAGGTTGTGAGTGCGAAACACTTGAGTGCATAGCATCGAAGCAGCTAGTGTTAGTAGTTGTGCTCCCTAATTTTATTCGGGGGAAATCGAATAGAAACTCGAATGAGTCTTCGTCTGTTCTGACTGCTGTGCATTGTGGTTTCCTTCAGTACGTCCTGGCAACTGACAGGCCGCGACCAATACACACTACATTCTTTTCCATTTCACCATTCATGAATTTAAAACATTCGTCACTACAGTCAATTGCTGACAGCTTCGTATATCAACTAACTCGAAAGCATTCAATGCATATCTTGTTGGACATGCGTTGTTACGATCTTCTCAATAATAATAATAATAATAATAATAATAATAATAATGGCTCAAGGGTTATGGGAGAGGTAGCACCTTTGTATGGGGTTGACCCTGCACTGGTCCTCACCAACCCAGGTGTGCAATAGTGCAACCTGAGGCACAAGCCATCCACTTCTGTGCACATAAGACCGTCCGTGCATAGTGAATGACTACATCCGACAAGAGGTGGGCCTGTTTCAATGGAACACGGCGGATCTAGAGAAGTAAACCTCGAAAAAAAATCCCTGAGTCTAAGGTGTAAACAACCGTGCCGAAGGACTCCAGTGGCATCTGAGGTGGAAGGTTAGAAGCCATGAAAGGTGAACTCTGGGCACCTGGCAAACCCATTTTCACAAAGCATTACTGTGGCAAGCGGGGCTCTGCTGCAGTGGACCCTATCTTCCCTAGCTACTCGTGGAACAGCGATGAAGAAACAGAACAATCACCGAAACCCAAAAACACAAACGAAAAGCAGCTATTCTTGAAGACCAGGAATGGAAACATCAGAGTACTGGACAACAGTGTACTCCTAAGGCTGAGGAAGGTTACTGCAACGAGGCAACTCAAAGCGGACCACTCACTCACAGTCAAAGCCACCAAGCCCAAAATACAGCGGAACATACAGAGGTAAAACAAAGAAAGGCTTGGACAAAAGAGGAAATAAGAGAAGTGATATGGTGCTATATATATTGCAAACAGCACTTTACAGAAAATTATAAGACAATATATGAAATATGGAGACAACGGAACCCAACCTGCAGAATGTACATAGATGCTAAGAAATTAATGAACCAGAAAAATTATATAATGAAGCGCAATAAGAAAACGGAGATGGAAACTGAGGAAATAAAGAGGGAAATGCAAACAAGTCAGAGAAGTCATCCAGCAGAAAGAGAAGAAGAAACGCTAGTACACACGGATACCGTCAAGGATGATGAACAAGCTGAAAGCAGTGACCACAACAAGAGAAGAAACGGAAACTCAACAACACAGGGATCAGATTACCAAATTAAGGGGAAAAAATTGAAAGCGCGTATTATCAGGTGATACAAATAACAATAGACAACTGGCCAAGACTACAGAAACTTCAAAATATGTTCAAATTGAAAGTGATAATGAAGACAGCTAATGAGGCAATGGGAGAAATACTGGACGAAAAGGATTTAAACATTATTGAGCTAAACCACCGCATTTATGCAGCAGCAACGGTTATTACGGAAGCAGTATATCGCTCACAGAATACTAAACTGTGGGAACGGGAAGAGGATATGGCAATGGACAAAGGAGAGATTGGCACAGATCCTGGACACAACTCCAGACCAAATTCCGGACTATGGCCGACATGTCCACAATACATCATACTCCCACTAAGACGGAACCGTGCCACGTCATGGATGTTGGCTACATTGATAACGTGCCGGATGAATACCCCACCGACCACAACACTACAAGACTACATAGATATACTCAAAAGGTCACGATGAAAACTTCCAACAAGTACCAAGAGGTGGAAAGAGTTAGGAGCTGTTCTACATACTTTGGACTTCGACCCCGTGTAATGACCTTCCACACACTCCTGTAAGCCTACAGATCCCCCCATTCCCCATCCCAACCACTATTGTGTTTTGAATGACCTGATGTATAAATAGGACGCATAATCCATAGACGGCGATCAGGATCAACCCATCAGTTAAAGCTTATGTAATATGACGAATTAAAATGTGATGTGCCAAGAAAGGTCACTCTGATAATACTCCTGTGCTATGTTTAATAGAACAATAAAAAAAATCATTTAGAATCCCAACCCGGCAGATTACGGCTGACTGGATTGTATTTTATTCAGACAAATAATGTCTCGGTAATTAAGCAGTGCTCCCAAAGTCACAGGAAGAGACCACTTCTGGGACACTGCTATAGGTGGGAGGATCCTATTAAATTGTTTATACAGATTAGGGTGTGAACGAGTTTGAACTTGTTTGGTTAGGGTGAACTGACAGAGTTTTTTTGGCAGTACACAGCGTGGTTCCATGCAAACAAGGAATTCATACTTGAATTTTGAGGTTTGTTTGATCCTGAACATGGAGACAAGTGGTTTCTTCAGATTGTTAGCGCCTATATATCAAACTACATGTCATCACATCTACAAAGACAGTAATCTTTATATTCACCGTCGTGATAG
>JGI20166J26741_11390004_pt1 | contig 13858 bp, 17 predicted proteins | sample TergutCu122P5_FD_26741 | JGI IMG/M metagenome (IMG submission 26741)
TAATTTGGTCCAGTTTACACAGTCAAATGCCTTCTGCCAGTCTATGAAGCAAACACACAGTTCTTCATCTATCTCCAAAGTTTGTTCTGCTATTATTCTCATCATCCCAATTGCATCTACAAGAACATTATTAGTGCATTCTTTAATTACATTATTTAGAGTATTCGTTTTTTTTTCCAGATACCTCACAAGTGATAATAATACATTTATGGACTTCAACTACAGCTACAGGTTGGGTGTAAAAACAACAGGGAACTGCATCAGGAGAGTCTGCAATGCATTGTGGGACCAATTGGTAGAAGAACAGCTTCTGCTTCCGACAGAGGAGTCGTGGCCAGCTATTAGTGAAGGATTCAAGAACACAGCTCATTTTCCGAATTGTATTGGATCAGTGGATGGGAAACATGTGCGAGTTTTGAAATACCCTGGGAGCGGATCAATGAACTTGAACTACAAAAATTTTCTTTCTCTCGTTCTTATGGCCGTGGTCGATTCAAACTATCGCTTTGTACACATAGATGTAGAAGCATACGGCAAGGACTGTGACTCTTCTGTGTTCCAAAGGACAAATTTTTACAGGATGCTAACAGACGGATGTTTGAACGTACCGCAGCCAGCGCTTATTCAAGAAGGCAGTGATGTAAAACTGCTGTTTGTTTTGGTAGGGGACCAGGCATTTAGTCTGACAGATAAGGTTCTAAAACCTTATAAAGGGAATTTTCTGAGTGACACGAAATAAATATTCAACTATAGATTGTGTAGGGCACGGAGATTTTTGAGTGCGCATTTGGCATTCTCAGCAACAAATGGAGAATATTTCACAGGCCCTTGAATGTTAATAAACCACTCACAAAATCAACCGTAAAGGCATGTGTGGTTTTACATGACTTGGTTAGAGAAATGGATGGAGCACATAACGAAAATCTGTTGGAAAACGGAGGTTTCATGACTTTACCTCCCTTTGCTGGTGGGCCAGGTAGAAATCTAAGATCAGCCGAGGCCACAAAAACGCATTTGCAGATTATTTTGTCTCTCCAGAAGGGGCACTTCCATGGCAAAACAACAAAATTTAGCGCTAGACATAAATTTCTGTACGGACGGGTGTAAATACTGGCCTACAAATATCAGGGTTTATGGTCCTTGTAAAATATTTTCAAACACAATAAATATTAATTTGTAGTACTTACCAACTTTTATTTGCTCCTTTCTGTCCAATTGTAAGAAGTTTGACTCCAAGAAGGAGTACACTTCAAGACAAAGCTTGCTTTTCAACTCGCCATCCTTGAATTCTTCACTTGTTTTGTCCTACAAATATGGTCTGCTCTCCACTAATACAATCAGTCACTATGTCATACTTAAACTTGCTAGATATTTTATCCAATAACTTTACAATACTGCACTACAAAGAAAATTCCGTTTACAAAGACGAACAAAGGAGCAAGCACCTATCTTCTGCAGAGTTGCTACAAAAAAAGAATGTCAGATCACACGGAAGATAAGTGCGCACCTGCTCTGCGCACCAATCCCGCATATTTATCGAGGGGGTCACCGGCATCATGCCGAAATGTCGGTGGTCGTCCTGATACCTTTGTCCTGTCGGCCCCATGTACTGCCAAGCCATAAAGATTACATGAAATATCAGTACCACTGATATCGCCACCCATTTTGTCAGTGCGTGTACGCCCGCCCTTACACTTGAGCTTTCCTAGATACTGTGGGAGTTTCTGGTAGCACTTCATGTGACACAACAAAGGCTGCTAAATGGCATGGCTTGGAGACACAGTCTAGCGATAGATTGGCTCCAAGCTGGCTGGCTGAAAAATACAGCCATGCGCAGAGGAAAATCTCCAGAGGGGTATGTGCCCAAGGGCTGTCTGCAGAAGGGCATTTTCTTATCTCGTAGCTGTGAAGCTTGGTTGCAGACAGAGTCATACAGGGACTCAGGAATGGCTGTAACACAGTGGGGTATGCGCTATCCTCATCAGCGGAAAAATTTCCATATACTGTCTCAAATCTTCTTCATATGACTTTCTGATATGAAACGAATAGCAGGCTGGACGTTACCCACACTTATATAAAATGCTATGCTTAATCAGTATGTTTAGAACAGACCATCACTGGTCCCCATTCGTAGCCAAAGAAATGCAGACCACATATTCCAAAACTACTACTTCAAAATACATTTCAATATTATCCTTCCATTAATGGTCGTGACTTCCAAAGAGTCTCTTCTCTTCAGGATTGCAATCCAAAGTTCAAAAGGCATATGGCACCCATAATATAACAAAAAGGAAGAAATAGTTAAGTGTCATTTCACAATTTCCTCCTTGGAGCAATAAATGGCCTAAAAACATGAGTCACCAACACCTCATACACACTACGAAGCCTTACCTCATGTTCAGTCTTGATTGGTACAAATGATGTAGGTTCTAGAATTTCATCCTTGATACCTATGGGCTCTTCAACTTTAATACTGACTTCTTCAAACATTACACATGTTTCACTGCAGGCACCAGTTTCACCTTCCACAAAATCCACACAGTCCTATAACACCACAAAACAAATCATAGTTGCACTCTCTTGCCACATGAAACAGGACACATCTCTTCTAAGCATTCTGCACTGCATAAAACTGATAATAGCAGCTTGTTTGGGTTTTGTATATAAACTAATTAAAAACATGAGAAACAACCTCCATAAAGAACTCTTCTTCCTCACACAATTATGCCTGCACCACTAGAAATAAAATTCCTCACCTTTCAGAAAACCTAAAGGATGATGACAATTATAAAACACTGTATATAAAAATGTGAACACAATACGTGTTCGGACAATAAAGTTCGCGAACTTGCCACCGTGTTCTTCCCATGGTAGCACTGGACAAAAGCCTTAGTATGGTTTGATGACGTTGACATATCAGCGTTTCACAGCTGTGTTGTTGTTGATCTATGGCAGTCTCTTACTGAGTGGCATCTATTATTGTCTGCGTGTGTTTTGGTTTGCTGCCGCGAGAATGTCGCAGCTTGAATTAGAGCAACGAACAAACATTAAATTTCTTGTTAAACTTGGAAAGAGTGGAAACGAAATCAGAGAGATGTTAATGCAAGTTTACAGGGATAATGTTATGAAGAAAACAGCAGTTTACAAGTGGGTGAAACGTTTTTCTGAAGGAAGAGATAGTGTCACTGACGAAGAAAGATCAGGACTGCAAGCAACAAGCAGAACTGAAGAAAACATAGCAAATGTTTGTCAAATTGTGCATGAATATCGTCGGCTGACTGTCAGAAGCATAGCAGAGCAAGTGAACATCGACAGAGAAACAGTTAGGAAAATCTCAACTGAAGATCTTGCCATGAGGAAAGTGTAGGCAAAAATGGTCCCAAAAGCAAAGAAGAGCCACAATTTGCCAAGACCTTTTGGAGAGGCAAGATGACATTTTGGGCCATGTCTTCACAGATGATGAAAACACAGGTCTACCAATACGACCCTGAAACGAAGCGGCAAAATGCACAATGGAAGACTGCCAATTCCCCATTACCAAAAAACTTCCGTTAGTCCAAATCAAGAGTCAAAACAATGTTGCTGACTTTATTTGATATTAGAGGGATTGTTCATTATGAATTTGTACCAACTGGACAAACAGTAAACCAAGTTTACTATTTGGAAGTACTGGAAAGGCTGCATGAAAAAGTTAGACGGAAACGACCCAAACTTTTTGCCAACAACTCACGGATCTTGCATCACGACAATGCACCTGCTCACAAGGCACTGTCTGTGAGGGAGTTTTTAGCAACTAAACAAATAACTGTGTTGGAACACCCTGCCAATTCACCAGACCTAGCCCCCAATGATTTTTCTGTTCCCGAAGATAAAGGAAATATTGAAAGGAAGGCATTTTGATAACATCAGGAGTAATACAATGGCAGCTCTGAAGGCCATTCCACAAAACCAGTTTCAAAATTGTTTTGAAGGGTGGACTAGGCACTGGCATCGGTGCATAGCTTCCAAGGGGAGTACTTTGAAGGCAACCACGGTGGTATTCAGCAATGAGGTATGTAGCATTTTTAGCATGATGAGTTCGCGAACTTTACTGCCAGAACACGTATTCAATTAATAAATACACCAACAAATTGTCTGTACACTTTGTTGCAGATTTCAATGTACAGAAGAACAATCCACTCACCCTTATCATGAGCTGTTCAAAAACAATTCAATCCTCCCATCCTATTTCAACCAAACACTGACTTCTACATTATCCTTCCAAGTCCCCAACTGGTTCTTCCTGTTCAGATTTTCTAAGCAGACATTGTATACCTTCTTCTATACTATGTGCATGCCACATATATATTATCATCCTTGCCATGATTATGCCAATAATATCTGGTGATGAGTAACAGACATGAAGCTCACTACAGATTCTTCTGCATTCCTCTACTCCTATTCCCTCTCACATCAAACATTCTCCTCACCACCCTGCTCTCAAAAACCCTCAATCTGATGTAAGACACCAAATTTCATACCCACATAAATGAAAGGAACAATTTCAGTTTTATAGATGAGTACATGCAACATTCTGAACTGAATGGTAGCAAGTATTACCTGAACCTATCTTGCATTTTTTTCCAAGATCATGGTCCTCAATTTTGGTCAAGATGTAACATATCTTAAACCAGACTTATGGCAAAGTGACAGTGGTACTTCACAAGCAATGTAAAATTAAATACAAACTGCTCGAGACTTTACAATAAGGACTGCTCAAAATCCATTCTCCACAGTCCAACTGTTTCAAGAATACACATTAACAGAGAATGAAGGAATTCTGAATACTTGTTAAATGCAAACAACACTCAACAAAAAGACATAAACTTAACTCGGGTTCCAAAATCATTACTTTATCTGCCATTGGTTCTTGAATCTCTTTGCTACATCAGTGACCTGTGATATCTTAAGCTTTAAAACCAGTCATTTCATTTCCACCATGAAAAGACGTTAGACATTATTCAACACAAGAAATTCCCTTTTACAGAACTTCAAGGAAAATTATCATGTTCAGAGAAGCCTTCCAGGAATTCCTGTTATGAATCCAACACATCCAATCCAAACCTCCTATCTCATTTTATAAATACACACCTTTCTATTATCTTCAAATCAATATGGGGCAGAACAGTCCATACAATGACTATGATATACACTGGAGGATCTGGGATTAAAAGTTGTTAGAAGCAAAAGTAACTATATTTTCACCAAAAAATCCAGACTATCTCCAACACCCACTCTGCATCCTACTCAATGAAAACCACTGCTTTTTCTCTGCCGGTAAAGTGGCCAGGGCAGACAGTCTGACCACTATCATCTGTCTAGAGCCAAGTTTAAAAATCAATGGAGCCATACCTCCACTAAAACTATCTCCAACAATTGCACACAGTAGGACAACTTTATTTTACCTTTACCTCCTACCTGTGTACATCTCTCTCAAGAGACACAACACTTACCATCGGTTCTGTCTTTATTACTGGAATTGTTGGTAACTCTCGATCCTCCTCTTCTGTCATATTGGAGACCTTTTCAGCTTCTATACCAATTAACTCATTGCCATGAAGAACTGATGTTACACATGTGTCGTTAGAAGAACCAGGTTCACCTTTCACTAAAGCCATGCAGTTCTGTAAAACAAACACACTAATCACAGATGTGCCCTCTCATGACATCAATCAGGGATCTATTTGAACCATTTTATTCCGCATCAAAATGACAACTCCAACTTACAGATTTACTCTGCCATGACTCTCAAAGTCACAGATATTTTCTTTTTTTCAAATATACCAGAAATTGTTGCTCCATTAGCCACATACTTACCTGCCTCTTACAAAACCTGAAGAGACATTACCATGTTCAGAGGAGCTTTCCACACCTTCCTATCAGAGGCCAAACAAACCCAGTCCACATCTCCCACAGTATTTATATAATACTAACTTTCAAAAAATCCTCTGATGTAGACAGAGCAAAATAGTAATTATTTCTTATTCCTCTTACATGACCAATCATTACCAGCATGCTAGAAATGATCATGCTAACGCTACTAATGTTATGAAGTACATTAAACCCTACAGATCTAAGAAATCATCCATACAATCTGAAACCACAAAAAATCAAAAGTAGCATAAGATTCGTAGAAATAATTTTGTTCTTCGGGCCATACAAATCCTCAGAATTAAATGATATAATTTTTTGTATGCACACAGGCACATAGCATTCACAATGATAACTCTCAAAGAAGGAAACTGTTCAACCCTCTGTAATATAATTATTAGCAGAATTGTTGGGAGGAACTGCAGGCTGCTTTATAACCTTTCAATGGGTTCATCACTGACTGTGTTCTTATGAATGTGGATTACAATAATTTTGGTGATACGGATTCAAAACCTGACAGGATGTATCAAACAGGGAATACTTACACTTGTCCTGAAAGAAATCATATTTACTGTAAGTGTCATTTAAACATATCACACTTTATGGAACGTTCTATTTTTGTTTCTAAGGACACAATGGGAAAATTAACTGTGCATTTCAACATACTGTAACTTCAACTGTTTCACCAGAGAATATCAGTTCCCAACATCTATAATGAAAGTAAAATCAGCTTGTCTAAACTGTGGAGGAAAAACATAAACTACTTCAATTGGACTGATAAGGCTAGCATGAAAAACATTCAAATGTTTAGAAAAATCATAATAAGAAGTGCAATAAAGTGCTATTTACAATAACAAAACAACAACACAAACATAAAGGCATCTGCTTTAACAATTTACTATAAAAGTCGTAGAAAGCAAAAGTGAAGTCACTGACATAAGGAATGTCCTAATGTGTGTATTGAAGAGACACTGTACAAACAGCGTCACTTGCTAACCATCAGATTTCTTCTGATTTTGGTGGGCAACACTGAACAATTTTAGGTACTAATTTAAATGCTGTGTGAAGGTGAAAAAAATGCAGATACCTGAAAAACAGTAAACCACTGATCACAAAATTAAACACATCTAGTTTACAGTATTTCCTGGGATGCCAATGGTTGTCCATCTTATCAACATACTCCCCAGAATTTTAAGGAAATTACAGGTAAATACAGAGTTTATGAGAATGTCATTTAATGCTATACCAAAGCATGAATATTCAAAATCCATCCTGATACAGTTCCTTAAAATCCATTTCAATATTATACGCCCATAGTCACACAGGCCTTCTGGATGGACATTTTCCTTTACGTTCTTTAATAAAAATCTGTTCACAATTAACTTCACTACTACGCATGCCACATTCCTTACATATTTTTCCATTGTTCTCTGATAAACTGGTATATGACAAGCAGTACAAATTATGAAACTACACATTATCCATCCTTCTCCTCCCATTTCCTCTGTCTTTAATTCAAACATTATTCTGGTCACTGTTCTCAACCAGAACCAGCTTATAAACGGCAAAAAGCACTCCACAGCAATAAAACTTATCACAAGCCACGTTTCATATTACATAACCAACTACATGCTTCAGCACCAAGGTGCCATCTTCACGGAGTTTATTACAAACAAATGATCGTATGTCCAACACATACTTCAGGTGCAAGTTACCCTCACTTTCATCATGAGAATTAAGACTTAAACTGTTAAAATTCTAAATTACAAATGTTAACGAGTACAGCCCATATTGTTGTAACACCACCACCATACATTAACAGGCCTCTTCTGTTATACCTTTCCAGCTGTTTTATAGTTTCTGGGTTGTGTATACAAACATCTTTGACAACAGAAGATCCAATGTGGTCTCATCCAGCTGAAGAAAATTACATCATGTGTCAGAGTTCATAATGTACTGCTGATGTATTTGTTTTTATAAACATTTGTTACAACCTTAAACATTTTGATAAACTGCTTTTCTTGTACAAATGTTTATACTTTCTGTTGATAAGCATCTTTGTCTATTATAACTACAGTTCTACCTTTATCTGCTTTGGTTATTATTAGTTATTTTTATTAGCTTTCAACAAATTTGTTTCATTATATGTAATTGTATTTTGTGTAAAATGTTTGTTGTGTTGGAGTTTTTTATTTGTGACATTTTCTTGTGTGACACAGCAATATGTATTGTAGTGTCAAGATGTCTGGTGGCGTTTACTGTATCAATGATCAAGTCCTGTATATAATGTTTTATTGGTTTTTCCACAATTAGATCCTAATTCAAGTACCATATTTTATAAATTTTGTCATGTTTTTGATGCATGTGTGAAACTTATTTGTTTGTATGTTTGTTTTTGTTTTGTGTTTTGATTACGGATGTTTTCTAATTTTTTGTACCACTGATCATACAGGATGTCATTCACTTTATAGAACTTCATATTAATGGATGTTTGTATACAGAGCCACATTCCTTGCCATTGTGAGACATATTCTATGTGGGCTCTATATAATCATTCACTGGGTATCCGTTTCTTCCTGTATAAGAATTTGAGTTTTGGTTTAAAGGATATAAATTGGCAGTACGATATACCCTGACACAAGATGTGTCCTACGCTTCACACGGACAACATCCAGTTGGCTCATATATTGTCACATATCTTTGTATTAACAATCCAGAAAGTATAAACAACTGACAATGTAACAGAAAATACTCGTTATTGTATTGTGTTGTTATTACAGCAATACTGACTAAAACTTGTTGACACCTGTAATTCAGAGTGTTAACACTTTAGGACTTTTCATTTTAGGATGGAACTGATGGCGACTAGCACCTGAAGCATGTGTTGGACATGTGATCTTTGTTTCTAATAAACTCCCTCAAGTTGGCACCTTACTGCTAAAACACATAGCAGTTGGTACCTAATTATGAAGTGTGTTTTATGTTCTGTTCTACTGTATTTTAATAAGTGCATTTTGTTGGTTAGAACATGAAATTTATAAGCAGGCGAATAAGAGAATAAAATCAGTGCACAGAATTACCTCAAATGTTAGGCTTCAGTTATATAACTCTCCGTCTGGGTATCACACATGTACAGCGCCGCCTTCTGCAATTTCAGTTTGTACAGAATTTTTCAAGACACTAAATGTGTGGACATGTAATAGCCTTGCCAAAATAGAGTATGACTTATCACTGCACATGTCCAACATTCATCCTTCAGGCAATAAGTGCACTTAAAATACGCCAACTTTCTAACAGGGTGACCACAATCACTTGTCACTAATTTTATGTTTATTTAATGACACTCAACCACACACAGTATTATATTAAAAGCCTGGTAAATTTGCAACAATATGGCTATTAAATTCTGCACACCTTGCAGCTGAATCCTCAAGACACCTTCATTTCCAACATCCAAACCGCAACATTCAAGTCACCATGAACTTTGAAACTCAGGCTGCTTAACATGGTAATTACTATACACACGGCCGCTATGCTTCATGGCATGCCCAGGATTACATTATCACATTCAGTGATAAATTATGTTTCAACCTAACAGTTAAAGGTCTAGTTTATGCAGTCACAATTCTAAGTACTTGTGTTAGTAAGGGAGGCAAGTGGGTCCAATAGGCACTGCAGGATCAATAAGGCTACATTTGAAGCCTACAAATCATCATTACACTTAGTCCTCAGAGCACCAATCACACAAAAGTCTCGATGCATAACATCAGTAAAATGTATCATCCCAAAAATGAACATTTAAATGCCAATGCCAAAACTTTTCAATATATGTCTCCAAAATTTATTTTTCTGTATAGAAGTATGGTTCATGAAGGTTCACAAAATATTCAATCGATAAAATAAGAGCTCCGACCTCTGCCATGACACTTCTACGTATGGTGGAAATAATTTTCTCTCAAAAAATAAAAAGAGAGAGTTATTTTGTAAAGTTTGTTTGTCCAATGAAACATGCATAAACTACCAACAAAACAGAGATGAATGCCTAATGTCAATCACATTAAATAATACCACCAGACTCACTACATAAAGCTGAAAGGAGTGAGGTGAAGTCCTTGTCAATATCACGAAGGCATATGGGAGAATAAAAGTAAAGCTCCACTCACACTTAACAAAGACCCTAAATGGAGGCTAGTGGTTAACACAACGTCCCAGCTGCTTTCATCCATGAAGGGTCCCCACTAAGCACCGAATAGGGGAGCTGGATGAGCCCCAGATCTGGTCTGGATGTCCTAGAGAAGCAAAATATCTATTCCCCCTTCCTCAATTTACACCCACGATTACCTACCTCATAACCTAGTCGCTACACCAATCAACCAATCTGAAACACACCTAAATTCGAAATGAAATTTCATCCCTTATCCACTGTTACTAACATCCAGTATCGTGGAACCTCACAATTTACCCTCGGTGTTTAAATGTGCCTTCAGCAATCGTATTTCTGTCAATTCATTAAGCGGGATGGCCTAATGTGCTTCGCAACGTTTCACAATCTTGAATCTTCCACTCACCTCGTCCAGAAAGAATGAACCGTTCGGTTGTAAAACTAGTTGTTATCTGCATTACTTCACATACTAACCACACAAATTAAGGCACTGATATAGTGAGTCCAGTATTTGTATACCTAGGACGAAAAACGTCGCCATGACTATCCTGTGAAACACTTCGTTTGGTCATACTGAACATCTGCACTGGAAGAACTCAATCACATTTACTGCATGGGTTTAATCAATGTTGGTAATTTATGTTTCGCTGAACATTGAAAAATATAAAAATAAAGACATTAACAAATTACCACGCAGGTCACCACGTGGCCTTTGAACAGGGGAAAATGGCTGTGCTACCTTCCTACAAGCCCCATTTGAATGAAAGAAAATTGCTGCGCTATATTCCGAAACAAATACTAATGTACCAAACTAGAAAAATATAATCCCTAATTAAAATAAGCCGGAAATTGATCAGTCCATAAACTCTAACGCCAAAGTCACTCTCATCAGTTTCCAAACGTCTATATCAATTTCGATGCTTTAACTTCAAGACAATTTACCTGTTGTAAGTTGCGGGATTTCAAATGATTTCAGCTTCGTAATTTCCAGTGGTAACCAAAGTCACCTTCTTTGCTACGTTACTAGGAAAATGAAGACGGTGTAACCTTCCCAACACAAATATCGAATCACATACGCTTCGGACCAATCACAGATAAAATCACATCAGTCAGAGTAACCAACATATAAGACAGGAAACAAAACATCTGCCACAAGTATAAGACGCGTAGACCACAATCGAAGAGTCCAATAAGGACAACTAGGGGGCAGTACGGTACAGCACTACGGCCTCCTTTACTGAGGCCCTTGATAAGATTGGGTGGTCAAAGCCATACCCCAGCCACTTTATTCACGAGTAAGAGACCCGGTAACCACTGAATATGGAATGAACCTAAGAGAATAAGAAATAAACAATCTATACCTGTTAGTAATAAATAATTCATTACACATGCACAAGGTCAACATATTACTTAACCACCACCACTACTACTACTACTACTACTAGTACTACTACTACTACCACCACCACCACAAGTATTGTTACTACCACCACTACAACTACTACTAGTACTACTACTAATACTACTATCAACACACCACCACTACTACTGCTACTAACAACACTAAAGAAAGTACTGAAATGGGATAATAAAACTTAGTGGGTACACTTTTCATAAGACATTATATAATCTGATATGTTTTTGGGCTTAAGAACCAACCCTGAGGGCAACATTACAAAACAAAACACTAAAAGGCACATAATACATTTTTATAAATATACACAGACAGAATTTTACATGGAAATGCAATCTTTACATTACATACATTATCAATTTTAGGTTCACTAACTATTATTAACTCCATTTAGCAGAGTCCTTATTGAGAAGCTAACAGGTCCTCAGGTAAACATGTAATTCCCAAAACTCACAACAGCCTGCCACCTGTCCCTATCCCAAGACACAACAATCCAGTCCATTTCACCCCATCCCACTTCTTAAAAGTCAAATTTAATATTATCCTCACATAATAAGAACAAGCTAATGGTATATACATTTCATCACAAACACAACTATAATTCTTTGTAGTATCTTTACTACTACTTGGCACAACAACTACATGTTTCAGCCATCTTCAGGTTGTATATGAGGAACTTATCAATAAGCTATACCAACGTGTGTAGGGAGTTTACAGTTTGTGGGGTGGGGTGGGTACGAGATCTCTTTTGTGTTGGAGAAAAGGGTGCGGATTGGGGCTGTTTAGGGAATTGTGTTAGAGTAACATTCATGTCTACTTACAGCTATGTCTATAAGTGGGTTACATTTTGATATGTACAATGTTAATATTGATAACTATATTATCTATGGACTAAATAAAAGTGCTATGGTATTACACAGTTTCACATATTTGGGTCTTTTTGTTTACTATACCTACTGCAAGTCTCTATCTTACGTGCTGAATGCTATGTACATTGTCCTTTGTCTGCAATTACTTCCTAAAAGGAACTGAACAAACTATATACAGAGCCCTTGAATGGGTGGCTGGGTGCTGACAACTTTATTGTAGGTGGGAGTGGTCCCAGAGATCTTCCGTAATTTCTAGGTAGGCGGGTAGGAGGCCTGCTGGGGGGCAGGTCTCGACCTGTGAAGGAGTTGTGTATTCTATGTGGTCTATCTTGTTTGTTCAGTTCCTTTTAGCAAGTAATTGCAAAGGACAATGTACATAGCATTCAGCACACAAGCTAGAGACTTGCAGTAGATATAGTAAACAAAAAGACCCAAATATGTAAATCTGTGTATAATATACCATAGCACTTTTGATTTAGTCCATAGATAACATAGTTATCAATATTAACATTGTACATATTAAAATGTAACCCACTTATAGACATAGCTGTAAGTAGACACGGATGTTACTATAACACAATTCCCTAAACAGCCCCTGCCCACACCCTTTTCTCCAACACAAAACAAGATCTCGTACCCACCCCACCCCACAAACTCTAAACTCCCCACACACGTTGGTATAGCTTATTGATAAGTTCCTCATGTACAACCTGAAGATGGCCAACATTGATGGCCAAAACATGTAGTTGTTGTGCCAAGTAATAGTAACGATACTACAAAGAATTATAGTTGTGTTTGTGATGACATGTATGTACTATTAGCTTGTTCTTGTTATCTGATAACATAATGGGGATGACACACCACAAAATTATCCTCACATCTACACCTAGGTCTCCCCACCAACACCCTGTATGCATCTCCCTTCTACCCACACATGCCACTTTCCCAGACCAAATCATTCTCATCCATTTGATTACCCGCTTGATATTTGGTGAGCAGTACAGATCATACAGGTCCAAACTATGTAGTCTGCTTCTCTCCCTTTCACCTTATCCCCATTTTATACCCAATGGTCTAAAAATCTTACACAGCATTACTATAATCCCTGACAATTTTTCAAAATGTACATTGTTGGTTTTACTGTCTCATTACGCTACTGTACATAGTAGCAATGCGTTATGAAACACACAAATGTATTTATTTTACATTTCATTCATCATGCATCCAAGTTGAACTTTATGTTTTCCATCCGGAAGTGTTAGTAAAGCAATATAGGGACTAAATGTAACAGTCTAACACAACAATTTATTGGTATATCTACAACCAGCGGCTTCGGTGGTCTAGGGGTAGCATGCTGGCCTTTAATACCCAAGTTTGCGGGTTCAAACCCGGCCGAAGCCGTAAGATTTTTAAGGGCGAAAAAATCCTCAGCACGCCTTCCTTCGGAGGGGAAGTAAAGCCGTCGGTCCCATGTCATAGATTTGCGGCATGTAAAAGATCCCT
>JGI20166J26741_11391115_pt1 | contig 13858 bp, 7 predicted proteins | sample TergutCu122P5_FD_26741 | JGI IMG/M metagenome (IMG submission 26741)
TGGTGACTGCATTGAAGGACAGTAAAACTTCGAAACATGTATATATTTTGTATCAGTTGTAAATAAATAGTTGCCACTATTAAAGTTCCAACCCTCGTATGTCCGGAAATTAGTGGTTCTGAACTTAATTAAAAGATGACATTCAAAAATAAATACATTAACTGTGTAATATTTCATTTACACTGTGCATAATACATTTACAGCACACGTTTCCAATACATTTACAGCACACGTTTCCAATTTCATGACTGATCGATATCTTACTGTTTATCAAGCCACAAGTTACAACAATGCTCAAATTTCCTCCACCTGAATCACTGCGCACATGACCGCGTCTGATCATGGACTCTCGCACCCTTACGAAGGTCCCTAGGGGGAGAGGGGGCCGTTGCGAATGATTGGACAGGCTTTAAAATGCTTTAGTGAATCGTCTTTATTTATTTTGAATCGGCACACTAGGAATCCTAAGCGTCCACGCAGATAAAACCTAAAAAATCGGAGTCCAAACTTTTTTGGGCTGAACCAAAAGAACTCTTTGTCGACATCCGTTGGTATGAACATTTTTCCTGGTTTTGGTGTGGGAAACTCAATCCTACATTTGTCCAAGAATTTTAGGTACATCCAGTATGATGAAACGTTTGCTCTCTGTTGTGAGAATCGTATGCAACATGCATATACGAGTAAATACAATATATGGACAAATCACAGCGGTTGTGACTTTAAACCTGACCGTACGCATGTTACCCACCAGGTTAAAAAATGTTAACTATTTCGTCTTCGTAATAGAGAGGCTGTTGGTTTTCGGCGAGCTAAGATATTGATTTTTAGTGCCATTTACACGAATTTCGCCATTTGAAGTGTTGACTACATCGCGGAATTTACTTACTTAAAAATTTCTCCATTGGTGCGACCATTGCCAGAAATTTAATGTAATAAAGAATCCGTTCTCTGACTTCAAGCGGACTATTTAACAGCAGCAGCTCAAATGCTGATGTTAATTGTCATTTGGCAATAACACTTCCAGAAAAGATGAACACATTCCAATTTTAGGGAAGGACCTCATGACTGATCCGACTGGCACAGTGGAAAGGTGGAATATCAGTTCATTGTCATGGCAAAAGAAAGATTCTGTTTTCCACCCAGTCTGCTTTACATAGAAACCTATCATTCTCCACTGCGGCCACCGAAAGAAGTCCCAAGGATCGACACCATCCACTTCCCCCTCGAACTCTTGGCCTTTCCCCTCCCCGCTCGTCGCATGGCGTGTTGCGCAAAACAGCATTGCGCGAAATTTTTACGTGACGAATCGGGTTATGTGAAAGCGGAATGCTACGGGCCCACCCACAAGGACATACATTTTTGCGCATTAACATTTACATAGGCCTTGGGTAGTTGAAGTTGCGGGCTGCCTCGTACGTTGTGTGTGTAACTGCCAGCCTAATCCGCCCCTGAATCTTTTTAGCTTTTGGAAAATTGTTTTCCCTTGTATAGTTATCGTTATTCGTGCATATTCAAACCCGCGCTGGACGAAACGTCTTTGAGCGGAAGGTTCGATATTTCCTTTCAGTCGTCTAGCCATCCTGTTTACCGGAATGTTGATAGGGACAATCATGTGGCAAATTTTGCGTGTAGAAATTGTCTTAAAACTTCAGGGAGATCGCCTTCTGAACGTTAAGGGTACATGACATGTAAGAGAATGGATTTATGCTTACAGATAATAGTGACAAGAAACTAGAATAAACGAATAATGATTGTTATTCTTACAGCAAATTATTTATTGGAAGTTCATGCTATATTAAAATATAACAAACGTTAATGATTCAGCAAACTTTAGGCATCATATATGGAATTTCTCAGAAATTCCGACTTATGTTTCCGAGAATCCCCAGCTAACTGGCCACAGACACTAGAATTTGTCACTTTCTTCACTGAAAATGACTACGCTAACTGGTCATAGGCAATACGAACGCTATATAGTAACCTCAGTAAGTAACAGCGTCGTTAAATAACGCACTTACACTATGGACTGGAAAAGAGATACATCGGTGTCTTTTCCTGACAACACACTCATAATCCGCCTTTCTCTACAGCTCTAGTTCTGCTACTGGGTTACAGCCAGGCTATGATATAATGAGTAGTCCTACCTGCTGATATTTTCGTGGAGGTAAAGTGGTCTAGGCGTGAAGCGAACCGCTCTCCACTATTTAGTGCCGAGGTCATGAAAGCGTACAGCTTACATCCTCTCCCCCATAAGAAAGTGTATTTTCTTTGAATACGTAAATTTCCAAACTTTTGCTACAGAAATAAGGCAAAATATGATTTAGTGGTCGAACTAGAGCAAAAAGATGCAGACAACATTAGGCAGGGGGATTTGAGGAATTTCAGGAGAAGCCGTCACCGACCGCAAACAGTGGTATATACAGTGATAGCTGCCACAGCTTTTAGGTACAAGTATTCATTTAGAACCCGTAAATTTCTATACGTGTTTGTGTCTCAGCTTTGTGTTTCTTTTACCAAAACCTTTATATTAATTACAATTTATATAAAATTAAATTTAAAATGGTCTTGTATTACATGAAAGCCACATTTATTACAGTCCGGGTAACGATTTTGACCTGTTTAGTAACACCGCATATTTTGCCACATTTAATCCTGGTATATAATTATGACATCGCCTTACGTTTGATTAGAAATACATAAACATAATGATTTACCTCAAACGACAGAATCATAAAATTTATTACTTTTTCCTCGCGAGTCAAAGCTGTTGTTTCTCTGAAGTCCAAAGATATAATGTTTGGTTAAATTAATTATATTTTATGTATGATTACTCAAATATTTATTCATATCGCTATATATTTCCACAAATATTTATTTATATAGCATAAAGAGCAACCTTTCTGACATTAATGTATACGTCTACCGAATTATGCAGTCCAATTTTCATAAAATTTAAGTAAAGATAGTCATTTCTTTTTAGTTGTTGTTTGGGAAAGTATCAGCAAGGGCACACATTTTTCGTTCAACACTTTCCACGTCCCTTTAAATCATTTTTCATAATTAAGACATCAGGTAATGGCCGAGAATCGTGCTGCTAGAATTAACAAAATATTTGCCAACCAGGCTCTTCGATATTATACGTTTCTAAATATTTCATATCGCATTTCGAAACACACACTTTACGGCCGATGGATGAGCAGGTTTCAACTTTTTTTTGTGGCCCAGCGAAGTAGTGTTATTCTTTTTAACAAGGGATAATGGAAAAAATTCCGTAAATTAATAACTTTGAAATTTCTTATTTGTTTCTACCCCGTAAACATTCCACTTGTTTCCTTTTCTTATGCAGCAACGCAATTAGTCACCCTTCAACGTTTGTGACCTAGTACACTTTTCCACAGTATCCACGTATTTTACCACAATTCCCTTTTTTACCATTTTCCTCTATTTTGTAACTAAGAGTGACAAGGCACCTTTTACTTAGCCGCTTTAATTCATGCGCGGGAGACTTTGGTCTGTGCTCCAAACCGAAATGTGGATTCTTGAAGTTTCACTGATTGCTAAATGATAAAGAGAATGCTAACGTAATATTTTGAAGGCTGGAGTTTAAACTCACATAATATAAGAGAAGTTCTGCAGTTTTACGAAAAGAACTCGGCTGGTGCTGTTTAAGGAAACAGGCTCTGTTTATCGTTGAGGTCACACGAAGAAAGAAATTAAATCTTAGGGCAAAAATATAGGGACGCCATTGTGCAGTAGAGAGTTTCACTTTATACCACTCTGTTCTGAAGGTTTAGATACCGTAGAAACTTTGTCGTTATTTTAAATGCTTCTTACTTCATTATTCAATTTAATCCAGGGGTCACAATCATGTACAACGCCATATTTTAAATAAGTGACATTATTCATACTAGATATATGTGTAACCTCACATTAATACCAAATAATATTACTTAAATTATACTTAATTCTTCGCCCATGTTTCCCTTAAATAACGCAAAACAAACAAACGTATTTATTTATTAAGATAAGATTATGAATGTACATCCCGCGACCTTCATGTAACGGTCAGCCACAATGTTCACGCCCTACTCCACTGATCATTTCGTGGGAGAGCAAACCGAGCGTTAACTTCACATATCGGAGTACTAGCATGGAAACTTCTGTTATCAGTTCTCAAGTAACCAAAGAACAGGGACTATGTTGAGGAGCCGTTCTGTATTTCGTGTAGAAATCACGTAAATTTTTTGGACACTAAAATGTATTATGTTTGAAGAATATATATTAAATGTGATTTGTAAATTATATTACTGTTAAAATATTCTTCCCTTCCAGCCTGTGACGTAAACATTTTGACCTATTTTGACATAACTTAAAGGACTACTTGTAGCAATCCATTTTAAACGACAATGGAACTTTAGCATTCCTCATTATATACATTTGTGTTTTATTAAATGACGATAAACATTGTCGAGTTTTTGGGTGCGTTTTTATATTCGGTACAGCGATACCATTCAAATGGAGAGCATATTGATACACTTCGCATAACTTGCGTTTTAACCCATCATTCTATCGGATGAAACCACACGGCTCCAACCTTATCCCGTTTAAGTATCTGGATTTTACTGAAGACTACGTGTCACCTAAACATCCAAAACTACTGAAAACATTTCAAGCTTTTCTCTTCGCTTTATGATATGATGTGACTGCCAGAGGCACGAACAAGTTTCTCATTACATATTTATTACTGATGGTCAGTCGATAAACCAGTTCTGCTGAGCAGATTATGTAGCCGTAAGAAAAGTGATGAATTTTGGCTTGGGTTGGTTAATATTTAGTGAATTACATTTGTGAAAAGCGAGTCTTATTACAGTTGATTTTTCTTGGTTTTTTCAGCAGTTTAGTGATGCAGTTGGGTTATTTTCAGGCGCTTTCGCAGAACTGTGAAAAGCAACTGTTAGCTTCGTCATGTCTCTGTCCGCATGGAGCAACTTTTTCCCGCTAGGCGAATTTTCATGAAAATTAATATTTGATTATTTTTCGAAAATCTGTCGAGAATATTCAAATATCATTACAAACTGACAAGAATAAGGGATACTTTACACGAAGACACGAAGACATGTCTCGCTGAATTCTTCTTAGAACGAGAAATATTCACACAAAAGTTGTAGAGAAAAAAACACAAATTTTACGTTCAGTAATCATGCTTTTTATAAGATTATGTGGAAAATTCTGGTGGAACCAGACATGCCACAGGGGAGTCTATAACACGGACTATGCGCACTGCATGCTGGAAAACTAAGACTACAGACGCATACTCAGAATATGTAACACTTATTGTTTTTCCACGGCAATAATGGTCAACCGAACTCGCCTTTATATTACCGTTTTGGGTACATTGTCTGCCTTTTTCGGATTTAAGAAGATCGCGACGAGAGTCCCAGCTGTTTTGAAGCGTGCTCCTATTTAATGTACTAAAAAAATGGTAGTGTTTCTACTACCTGATGATGGAGGCAGGAGGTTTTTCTAAAACGATGGTAGTTTTCACACATTCATCAACGTCCTACGTTCTAGATTTTATACTATTAACCCTTTAAAGACAAAACTGTATCTGTATTATTTGAAGACCCAGTTTGTACCTCGCAGTAAACACACTCCGTCTCGGTTATAAAAACCAATCCGTTAACTCTCGTGTAAGGTACAAGTTGCTGTTTGTTCTGAGATCCATATATAACACATAAATGCAATATGAACACCACCTGATGGTACGTAAATTTACCGCTAGGCCTTAAAAGGTTACTAGTCATCTCAGTTACTAGGTTTGGCGTCCTGTGAAGCCGTAATGTTTCGATAAAACAGAGAATTTTTTGACTCGCCGAGCCACTAACAGCTTCTCAGGAAGTGAAAGTTAGTGAAATGTAATTATTTAATTAAAGTAGCCGGAGTAGAATTCATACGAAGTAATAAATGACATTTTTATTAAAGTAATATAAACATTCTTTAGAAAAAATGTATACTGCATTGTCTTTGTTATTGGTAGATTCTCTAATAACAGTAAAGAAAACAGAAAACCGTCAGGGAAGTTTGGTTGTGTGTTCCGCTTTATGTGCTTTCACAACTTCAGCCTCTCAGTGAGAAGACAGCCATTTTTTACGTGCTCAGATACCAACACCAAAAGTTTAGAGAGACTCTGCCTGCTGCTGCATGTCGATCTGGTCCTGACTGTCATGGACATTGTTACAAATATGAAGATGATCGAAAGCCTACAACTTAAAATCCCGGCTTCATGGTTGGGAGGTCGCGGGTATATATCTAGGTCTACAGAAGGTTTATTCTGACGCTTTCTGTCGCTGTCGTCTTTCCTTCCATGCAAATTCTGTTATTTTACGACAAATTAGGAAACGATAGCTTCCATTCACATTTTCAGTATGTTATACACTATTATTTCATGATTTGACGTCATGCAATCTGAGTTACTGAGAGAGTCACGGTATTATTAACCACTAGGAACTTAAATACACATAATTTTATGGTCAAGAATTCTTATAAACCGTAAATTAAAAACATTTGTATTTTCTATACAAACAGCGAGGAAAGTCAATCACAACAGCAGCTTTTATTACAGCCGAAACATGTAGCACGATCAACAGTGAAATATATAAAAACTGTTCTTGTGATTTTCGCTCCTCTCTCTTTGTCTAATAGTCACACATGTCAAGAGGATATCCAACCCTCTAGTCTGAATGGAGCGGTGAATATGTCGCCTACCCCATGACATACCGTGGATGTTATATACCCTGGTACCGCCGTTTACGAAGGATCCTGGTGCGCCCACCACCCTGAAGATACAAGGCAGAGGGTTCCTCCGAAACGCCAGTACTTATATACAAATTTACGCTGTGTCATGCCCTAGATATCCGTTTCGGTCTTGCTGCCTTGAGTGCAGCCATACGTGACGACGAGAGTTTAAATTCAAGACGCCTATATATGGCTTTCATTTTTCATCCACAGATCTGAAATTCTGTTGGCTCTTAAATTTTAAAATAAATGTAACTTAAGCTGTCTTCAAAGCGAATCCACATCATAAACTACAGACGGGTTAATTTGCTGTACCAGTGTGCTAAATTTCCACTATAGAGCTCTGATGTACGCACCGTGTTCATGCTGATAGTGTCGATAGAGATGCACTGACAGAACTGATATCAACCCAGAACCCGATGGGATATTTATACAGTACTTGACCCCCTACTTGTAGCTCCTTGGAGACTGAGCAGCAAGACGAAATGTAGGAGGGAATAATAGCAAGACTTGAGAAAGAGTGAGAAAGACCGACAATGATTCACAGCAGGAAGGTGGGGAAGAGCTAGCCCTTTCTCTAGTGGCAATCCAACGGTACGTCTTCCATACATATTTAGCTTTCTTTTCTTCTTTTAATGTGAAATATGGTAATGCGTACGTTGCAAGTGATATCCCATGGCATCACAAAATACAGAAAGACGCAAGAAGTGAAGATTATCGTCACATGCGATGTGACGTCACGTAGACCCGTAGACATATGCCATCGGAAGGAGATACTGACTCCATTTCTACTTTTTTGTCTTATATCCTGACGATGGAGGCAGTATGTTAGCCCGAAACTTCGGCAAATTTCTACCAGGTGACACGACGACACACATCCCAGAAGGCGGCAGACAAGCTTCATGGTTGGCAGCTACAGACGTCGGAAGGAGAGACGTTAGCCGTGTGGAATTATCACATGGCTGTTTATCATGCAACTGATCTACATGAAGCACATTCCTCTTGAGAAGCTTATAGTTGCCCATCAAACTAACAAATTGTTCTTGAGACAACAATATTTCCTCATCTAGTCGAGAGATTCACTATATTGTTTTGAATCCAAATATTCGTTAAAGTGTTCAAAATAGCTCGGCAGTTGACCTTATACTGAGACAGATTAAACCAGTCAATAATCTTAGATACTATATATTTAAGGCATATTTTAATATTATCCTAATATTTTCCCCAAGATCGCAAAGTGATCTTCCTGCAGATTTTCTTTCGGAAAACTTGCACGCCGGGTCCCCCTTCAATTTTGTTCTCGTGAATTTGGGGGGAGGGGGGAAACTCCTGAACATGCAGTTTCGCCCAGTTTCCTGTTACTTCCTCCATCTTAGTCCAAAATGTCTTCCTCAGCACCCTACTCTCGACCAACCTCAAATTAAGTCCTTCTCTTGAAATTACAGGCCAAGTTATACATCCATGCAAATCAACAAGGAAAATTATAATTTAACATATTTTCAGTCTTGATGTTGTTAGCAAACGGGAAGACTAAATAACAAGAACAAGTTATTGGTACATATGTATATAGTCAAAAACACAACTATATAGTTGTGTTTTTGGCTATATACATATGTACCAATAACTTGTTCTTGTTATTCGACAACACAACGGGGATGACGCACCTCAAGGGAAGACTAAAGCTTCTGGTCCGAAAAACAAAAAGCATTTCTTGAATTATTAAAACTTAATTTCTTCATCAATCAAATATTAGCGAAGAAATTTACCGAATTCTGTCGAATGCTACAGTTACTGAATGTTTTGTAAGAAGCCTGTAACTTGTCCTGATTCTAAAATAAATGACTCCAATTCACACACTGACACTATTTTTCTGTAAAAGTGAAGTAAAGTAAAGTAAAGTAAAGTAAAGTAAAGTTGCCCCGCAACAGGCCGAGGTGGCCCAAGGGGTTCCGGGTAGGTTTATCTTGATTTTTCGGCACTACAAGGGTGTTAGGTCGTCAGCTAAATGCACCGGCCGCCTTTACCCCAGGAGAAATCCCTGGTACTCACTTACAGAGGTTGAGTCGACCTCAGGGCACATGGTTCTGTCGGGGGGTACCACGGAAAAAATCCCCAGTGACACCACCAGGAATCGATCCCGGAGACCGTCCGATTAGTAGCTCAGCGCCTTAACCACTACGCTACCCCAGGCCCACTATATTTCCGTACCGTACGTTTTAATATTGTTCCGACATCTAGGCTTAGACTCTCGACCTATCTCTTTCTTTCAGGTTTCTCCTCCGAATTACATACTAATTTATCTTTTTATGTGGGTATTGCATGATATTCCCATGGCACCTTCCCAAACTTTGTCTTTAAAATAATGTTAGTTAAAGAAAATATGGTATAAAAGTATCCGTTATGTAGTTTTCCATAATCATATTTCTTCCTTTCCCTTGGGACCGAATATTCTTGTCAGCACCCTGTTCTGAAATGCCACAGCATCATCATGACAAATTGCCTTGTCATTTTCACAGCAGGCCATACGGCATTATAAAATTTATAGTAATAATACTGAGGCATTTTAGCTCAGCATCTTACGTATCTTTCCTAACATACCGTTTGTAGACCTCTGAAGGCAACAAACAAGCCTTTCACTTATCGTGTCTGAGTTTGAAGTCCAGCTGTTGCATGCGAGACTGTATTCTGCAGTAATACAGTGGATGTTTCGTGGCAGAGTGGAGACAGCTGCGTGTCGAGAGGCTTAGTAAAGTTGTTCACCAAGGAGTATCAGTAAGGTCCGCCTAGGAGATGCGTGTGTGGGAATCAATTAGACACACAAAGAGTAAATTCGTCCCAGTCCACTCCCTAAAGCCACAGTGGGGGGCTGGAGGTATTGCTCCACTCATATTTAATCTCGAACTAGATGGTGAGTGGTCAGCATCACGTCTTGGCCGCTTTAACCCCTGTAAATACTCATTTAATATGAGGCTGTGCGGGCCCCAGAGATTGTAGGGATGTGTTGGAGAAGAGCCAAATCTTTGCCTCTTTCGAAGTTCGAACACCGAACCGTCCAGCCCGTAACCTAGTCTCTATAGTTATAGTGCTTTATATTTATCATATACCTTTATATGTATCATTATTGCACAAATTCTTTATAACTATCCACGAAAATCGATAAAAATCAATCTATGTTCGCAAGTATCGATAAAATGCAGTAAAACACAACTATTAATATTTATATTGCTAAGAGGTGTTTCTACATAGCTAGTCTTAACAACGACATGTTTCGACCGCTGTACCGGCCATCATCAGGTTGTACATTCAATCGTTCTTAAAGCAAACCATACAATATACGATGTTTTTTGTTTTTGTCAACGAGATCACACACCCAACTCTTTATACTGTTTGTATCTTTTATCTCAGAATAACTTTTTAATTCTACTGCTACTGTAGTTATTTTAAATGCAAATTTTATAGATGTGCACGAGATCTAGTTGACAAAAAAAAAGTATGTTGTATGGTTTGCTTTAAGAATGAGAGAATGTACAACCTGATGATGGCCGGTAGAGCGGTCGAAACATGTCGTTGTTAAGACTAGCTATGTAGAAACACCTCTTAGCAATATAAATATTAATAGTCGTGTTTTACTGCATTTTATCGATACTTGGGCTCCTATCAACACAACGGGGATGTCTCACCTGACAGTTATCAATCTATGTGGTGTCTCTTACCTTATGTGTTTTCAGTTGATTTGTCGAATATTGCTTTAAGGTTGTGTCTTTGCGAATTTCTGTGGATAATCTGGATGCCGCTAAACTCTGGTATCCGGGAGGTGTTGTATGTGAATGGTTGCTACTTCCTTCAGTGGCATTCAAAAACGCATCTAGCATAACATAATGTGGGTTTATTAAAGTCAACCTCTTCCCTACATGTTGCGACTTTAAGATGTCAATTTCAGATAGTTTTACAGCGAAGAAATTTTGTTTGTATCGTATTTTCAAAATAAAACTTTAAATTTTTGACATATTTGGATATTTTGTCAGAACTGGATTGTATGAAAAATGTTACGCAGAATTTTTTCGAATAGCTTAAGAAGAAAATTAGAAAGAGTTAGTACATGCACAAAAGGAGACCGGTTACAACTGGAAAAAATCTCGCAAAACCGGATGTTTGAACAACATTTTGTCTGCATATTTTAGAGTTCTCGTGATGTTTGCCTATGAAAGTCGAAATAAGTGGAGGAACTGAAAAACCTTACTGAAAATTTTTATGTTGAAAGCAATTGGTTGGTTCAGAGTCGTCGAATAAAAAACAACCTTATAGAAACTTGTACAGAAACCATGCTATTATTTTCCTAAACAAAAATATTTGTGTTCTTTTTGAGGTAAGAAATAAAATTTTATTCACAATTTTGAATATCTTATTTTTCATAAGGTTAACAGTTGGTTCTCTTCACCCGTTGAACCATCAACGGATGCTTGAAAACTTCCAGTAAAGTGGATCCTCTTCACCCGTTTTACCAAGAGTGGCGACTTAAAAACTGCCCCGTAAAAGAACTTCTAGGTAGCAGTATAGATTGTTATGCTTAAAATGTAAGATTCTTAATTAATGCACTTCAGCAGTGCGGAAGCCTCTACTAGTTACAGTATCGTTCGAACAAGTTTTTCTGGAAATAATTTATGGTAGAACAAAACATACATGTAGTGATAACCTTTCGGATATGAGTGCTATTTACATGTGCTGTTTCAGAACCTTAACTTACAATAACATTGCAATTCTGAATCAAAATATTTACACACTTTCCGCTCGCTTAAATTCCGAAGATGTTTGGATGCAACATTTTAGACTTTCAATACCCTTCTTTTATTATATTTTACACCCTTTACATATTAATATAAATAATTACATAAATACTTAATGGTACACATAATAGCTTAATTTGTATACTTCACCATTTACAATCGACAAGCCACATAACAACGCTCTATATGTCTATGAGTATTTTACTCGCTGAGGATGGTTATGGGCGGTAGCCGCAACATTTAAATGTAATTTGTAAATTAAATATTAGAGAAATTATTTGGTAGTAAACTTGTTTATAAGAACAAAATATATTGCAAATATTGCTGTGAATTATATCAAGAAATAAGGGAGCAAAACAATATAAATATTTCTGAAGTTGTGAACGCATTAGAGGAGCACATATGCTAGAAGATAAGAGAATAATAGAGCTTTCACAGATAAAATTGTTACTTGTAAAATTTTTTAGGCTATAACGAAATTAGTCAGCTTCATTTTTCGGCTTTTGTAACCGTTCCTTAGGCCCACAAGTTCTTCAACTTTGTGTCAGGATTTTCGAAATTTGAGTTACTACCTCTAGTATAGCACCCAAGTAGAACGACTTCTCTTCTGTCTGGATTACTGAAAATTCTGGGTTGAGCTTCAGTTTCCTACAGCGCCCTGGCCAATTTTGGGGCCCCTGAGCCTCTTATTTAGCGGGTACCGGGGTTTCTTTCTCTGTGAATAAGACCCACAGGTGTCTCGTTCAGTACTCGTCTGCATCTGGTGTTGAAAATTAAGAAAAATATGTAGGACAAGGCAGATACTGGGATTTATTGCAAGTCGTTTTCCGTGACAATGGAACGGTCTGTCTATACACAACACCACATTAAGCCTAAAAAGCTACATATTTCCGCTGTACTAAACAGCCATCTTCAGGAGTTAGGTTTCAGAAATATTGAAGCCTGTTTTCATACTGCCAAAACATGTAGTTTTTTAGGACTTAACGTAGTGTTGTGTATAGACCGAATGTTTCATTGTTACGTATGGTATTAACACTACTGCGTGACACACACTGAGTCGTTTGCAGTCGAATGTTGATCAGTGAAAGATACTGAGAGCGCCTGCAATGTGGACTGTACTGTCGCCTTTATGAAACCCTTTCCTGATTAACTCCTTGAATCACATCCAACAGACATGCGAAATAAAGGCTCCAGAAACGAGCGGCAAATCATGCTGACATTAACATTCACGCCCTCACTTGTTTTGAACCCACAGGCGTGTTTTCGCGAAAACATCAAAGGCAGGAAAGGTGGGAGTCGACGGACTGGGTTGCTTTTGTTCTGTGAATGTTTAAGGGACGTCAGTAGGCCAGAATTTGTACCGCGAAATAGTAAGATTATGAGTGAAAAATGATTTGGAAAGGCTGTTGAAGGAAGCGGCAACGAATTAATATCAGGCATATGCGAGAGGGACTGAGGAAAACCGCGACACAGTTGTGTTGGCTGACCTTAAAAATATAAAGCAGTTGTGCCAACTCTCCACCACGAGGTTCAGTAAAATGGATAGTGGGAATATTGAAAAATGTGTCAGGGGAACTGGATTGAGATGCGTGTTTTCGAGTACACATGGTTTTTGTTTAAAAGATGGCCCTGTTTTCGGTTTCAGCACATTGTAGCGGTTAAATGTTCGGACGTTTGTGGTGAAGGTACCATCTTAATCACCAAGGTGCTGAATTGTTTCAAAGTGGATGCTGATGTAATACAAAAAAGGAAAATTTGTCAGCTACGTGGGAAATTTTTATGGCGTTTGGCCAACCCAAATGCTGAAATTGGGAAGAGGCAAAAATCTCCATCAGGCTAATGTGAGTTAAATTTTCCACAAAGAATCTTTCCTCGCGCTAAGTAACAAACACATTTGCTTCCTCCTTATCATTTCAGTATCCATATCAACCATTACAGTCACCCTGAAAATGAAGGCAGTACGTTCTTTCCAAATATCGTAACATTTAACAGCTACACGGCGCAGAAAGCCTGAGAAGGCCATAGTTGGATTGAAATACAAGGTAGTAAACCTGTGGCAAAAATTTCGCATTTTGTAAAATGTAATTTCAAAATTATATTGCGGCCACACAGTGTCGTGTACTTAGAATGCCTATTGTCGATACTTACAGTTTCTGCTCTGACTTGATATTTCTCTAACCGTGCATCATGAATTGATTATATATTAATTACCAACTTGATGCACTGATTATTATTTATTCATAAAATATTATTCTTCTCTACATGTTTCGAGCCTCAAG
>JGI20166J26741_11392226_pt1 | contig 13857 bp, 9 predicted proteins | sample TergutCu122P5_FD_26741 | JGI IMG/M metagenome (IMG submission 26741)
ACCGTCAAAAACTGGGTGGCCCAGTTTAAACGTGGTGATTTTTCCACCTGTGATGCGCCTCGTCCTGGACGACCCAAAACAGTGACCACCCCCGAGATTACTGAACAAATTCACGAGCTAATCTTGGAAGACCACCGGATTTCGGCTAAATCAATAGCTCAGCAACTGGGCATCTCACGTAAGCGGGTTGGGTCCATCATTCTTGAAGATTTGGACATGCGGAAGCTCTCCGCGAAGTGGGTCCCGAAATGCCTGAACGCGGATCAAACACGTCAACGGTGCCAGTCGTCTGAGCAAATTTGGAATTTTTTCGGCGCGATCCAAATGATTTTCTGTCACGATTGGTGACCATGGACGAAATCTGGTTATATCACTATGACCCGGAGACAAAGCAACAATCAATTGAGTGGTGGCATAGCTGCTCATCCCGCCCCAAAAAATTCCGAGTGCAAAAATCCGCTGGAAAATTTCTCGCGTCGATTTTTTGGGATCAAGACGGCATCCTCCTCATTGATTATCTTCCTAAGGGCCAAACTATCAACGTGGAGTATTGTCCATCTCTGCTGGTGCAACTGAAGGACATTTTGAAGGAAAAACGCCGCGGAAAGGTCACCAAGGGGGGTCTTGTTCTTGCACGTCAATGCCCCGGATCACCGGGCACTTGCAACCCAGAAGAAACTGGCCTATCTGGGCTTTCAGTGTCTCGATCACCCACCCTATTCTCCGGATCTGGCCCCGTCGGACTACCACCTGTTCCCTGGACTAATAAAACAATTGAAATGTCACCATTTTTCGTCCGACGTGGAGGTCATTGCTGCCGCGGAGACCTGGTTGGATGGACAATCTTCCGATTTTTTTTTTTTTTGAGTGGCTTGCAAAAGTTAGGGCAATGGGCTAAGAAGTGTATTGAGCTTCGTGGGGAGTGTGTTGAATAAATCCCGAGTTTGGTCACTGTAGCTTGTTTCTTTCCTAGTCGGGCTAAGGATTTATCAGCACCCTCTCGTATAGAAAAACTGTTCACATACAATGAATTTTAAATGTCACATAAAAATTTGAATGGACTGTCAGAACACCAACAGGAATTTAACTATGACATACTCTAAGGGTTAAGCATGATGCAAATTGTTCAAACTGCCATACCACTGTTTAGAACCAGGAAACTGAATGACACCACAGCTGTGAATGTTACACTGATGCAATCAAGCCAAAAGCCAAAGGCAGAGCTTGTCTCAAGTAGGAGAAACCACGCTGATGTATGTAAATCCTGAAAAAAACAAACTGTTGAATTACACCAGAACTGGCAGCAATGAGGTAGGGGCCAGGGGGTGTGGCAGGATAATGCTGCTAAACACAAAGGGCAGCATAATGAGGGAAAAATGAGTATCTCAAAAAAAAAAATTCTTCACTCAAAACATCTTAAACTGTCCTTTAAACAGAAAATATTTAAAATTTTGACAATAGGGGGCTGCTAACAGAAAGTAAAAACCAATAAATAAATAAACAAAAATAAAAAAAAACCCATTTCTTTAATTTCCCTTTATTTGACTCATGTTTTAAATCTGTTGCGGTGTAAAAAATAAAAATTTTTCTTTTAAAATATTAATTCTGTAGCCTATTTTGCCGCCCCTTGGACTCTGCCATCCTGGGCAGCAGTACAACACCCATGCCCTTGTTATGCTCCGGACTCAAGAGTTAAATTTTGTAATAGTAAAATTTCCAATATTTTTAACACAGCAAAGTACTGACTGACTATTCTGCCCAACAGAGTGCTGTAGCAGTAGTAGCAATAACTGCTGTAACTGAAATGTGATATGAGCACGACTCATGAAACACTGAATGTAGTAACACAATCACATTTCAGCCCAATGACAAGTGACAGAGAAAGTTAAGAGTGACAACTAAATCTTTACCATCCTTCCTGCTGTTCTGAGAAAATTTGTGAATTTAAATAATCCTTTTATGGCACACTGCGTCAAGCTGCTGTTTTTGTGAAGAAAATAACATAATTTTGGGACATTCTACAAAAACACAGGTAACATTGCAATGCAGAATTTCACTGGTGGTTTTGTTTTGAGTAGAATTACAGTTGTTCTCTTTGTTTAACACAATTATTTATAAATTGCTAGAGTGATACTATGAACACTGAAGCAATGGATCCCGTTACCCATAGTACGTGTACCCTAACCCATGATCATAAGTATGGCAGTCACTATTGTACTTATTATTAATTCCTATGAATGATACAAAGGTAGAATAAAAGTGCTGGAGAGTGAGTCAGCTGGTGACATGGCATTGTAACATAACTTTTTCTTTAGGTTAAACTACGTTAGTATAACCAAGCCTTACCTAACCTAAAATAAGAAAGAGAACTATAGTTGCGTTGCTTACAACAGATAACACAACATGAGCATCAAGTTAGAATATTAATTAAGCTGCCTTGTAAGTGGTGGTTAAGGTGGATGCACTGCATATGGTTTGATTTAAGGCACTGTGTGTGTGGTGCAGAAGTGTAAGTTTCTTAGGATCAGCACTGGTAAAGTCAGTTTGGAGTTCTGAGACCAATGAATGGATTTGAATGTAGTGACACTGCTCGTGTGAGGTTGTGAGGGTAAGAGTTGTAGCAGCAAAGGGTGGAACAGTGAATATTTTAAATAAAAATAAATTGAATTTCTGCACCCTAAAAATTTTAAATCATTTACCTACATAAAAGGTAAGATACTAAGTGACTTTTTTAACTCATAATTTCTGCTAGGGGTGGTCATTGTGATTACTCACCCCAGATGACAAGGGACCTAGCTGTGCCACTGCCTGGCAGCATAACTTACACTATGCATGTCACTAAAACATCATTTGCAGTTTATAGGAAACCATTCTAATGCATGGACTTCTTCTGTCTTTGCCTTTTGTTACACGTCCCATATCTGTCACTTAACATCACAAAAATTATTTCTGTCAACCACAGTGTGTAAAATTTTCATTTGCCTTACCTGGTGAGTGTCAAATTCTTTGCTAACCATTTCCTGAGCTTCAAATGCTCGGATTGTGGAAAGGCCATTGAGAGATGCAGATATGTGAGAAAACACAGGACTCCGAGCTACAAAAATAGTATCTTATTATTACACTGCTTCAGTCCTAAAAACCATAATACCTACAGAAAATTTATCATTAACTTGGACTTGAACTTTGTCTGCCATCGTATACTAACAAAGAAAATAAATTATTAATGTCATAAAAGAGTATCATTGCAGAAATGCAGTAAAAATTTAAAATATAAACCATGCCCTTCAAATATCAACATGTCATCATATCCCAGAAGACAGGAATCAACATCCACACTGCTTCCAGAACATCAAATCTTCCACTTCAAAGTAGTTCCTTCTATTTTCTTCAGTTTTACATCTTTGATCTACATATTACATGGTCAGTACTTTTCTCTCACAAAGAATTACTCCAGCATACAGTGAGTGTCACTGAAATTGAATCAATTACATATATATATATATATATATATATACAGAATGTCCCGAGAGGAATGTGCCAGACTTCGGGAGGATGTTCCTGAAGTTAAAATACACCAGTATAACCAAAAACACCTATATCTGAAGGTGAACGGTTACGGAGATAATGGCGAGAGAAAAGTGTGGTCTTCTTGCGGTTCCACATACTGTAGCTAGTTCGCATGATGTATTACTCGTATACTGCGCATGTCCGTCCTTGAGTCTGCAGCCGAGTCGACGCTGTGACTGCATTATCAACATTTGTCTCTGTTACAGTTAATTGTGGGGAGTTGTAAAAATGCCTTTTGTGTTTTCCCACGTGGAATATTGTGACATGCATTTTGTATATGGATTTTGCGATTGCAATGCACGTGCTATTGTTGACGAATACCACAGGCGTTTTCCCGACCGAAGGATTCCGTCTAGGGGTGTATTTTCTCGTATTCACCAGGCATTGTGAGAGACTGGTTGTCTTCCAAGTGTTGATATGTAGTCTAAAAGGGAGGTGGTACCATTGATTAACACACGAGAGAACATTCTTGAGATAGTTCAGAGAAGTCCACGACTGTCCACTCGTAGAATTGCCTCTCGCATCGGTGTGTCACGTATGCAGGTGTGGCGAACTCTACATGAGGAAAATTTACATCCTTATCATGATCACAGGGTACATCTGGAACCAAGGGACCCTGCTCAACGTATGGATTTGTGCCACTGGATAACAGCACATTCCCAACTGTTAAGCGTCATTTTATTCACCGATGAGGCGTCTTTTACCCGGGACGGTATAAATAATTCACGAAATGAGCATATGTGGTCCCATGATAATCCACATGAAACAAGCGTAACCAAGTTCCAAAGGAGATTTTCGGTGATTGTATGGTGTGGTTTACTTGGAAACAAGTTGATCGGATCTTTTGTCTTTGACAACAATTTAAAGGGAAACACATATGAAGTCTTTCTGAGGAATGAGTTACCAGGTTTGTTGGAAGACATCCCGTTAATGATAAGGAGCCAAATGTACTTCCAACATGATGGGGCTTCGCCACATTACACTTGGCGTGTGAGAGAGTATCTAAACGATTATTTCCCTAACCGCTGGTTAGGTCATGGTGGACCTGTTGCATTGCCACCGAGGTCGCCAGATCTTACACCTCTTGATTTTTATCTCTGGGGCCACATGAAGACATTAGTATATGAAACTAAAGTCAACTCAAAAGCAGAACTGTGCCATCATATTTTTGCAGCTGCAGAACACATACGCAACCATCCTGACAAGGTTGCATCTGCTACTCAGTCTCTGTTGATGTGTGTCGAAAAGTGCATAGTAGCTGGAGGAGGACACTTTGAACAGTTACTGTAAAGCAGGTACTGTATTTTAGTACAGGCAAGTAGTAGGCATATACCAAAATCCGTAGTCAGTAATGTCAAATGAGTACTTCAATACTGCTAGATATTCATGTGCCATGTAAAGTGCTTCAAACCCTAAGGACAACTATGACATAAGTGTGAGTGTTTATGTAGTTTAATTTAATGGCTTTATATCACTCAGATGTTAATTAGATGTTAAGTACAGATATTAACATTACAGAAACTACATATTCCTGACAGTTTTAATATGTATTTGTTAATCAGTAAGTGTGTAACAGCTGTCATACTTTCAAACTTCTCTCGCCATTATCTCTGTAACTGTTCAACATTGGATATAGGTGTTTTTCGTTATATCGGTGTATTTTAACTTAGGGAACATTCTCCTGAAGTCTGGCACATTCCCCCCGGGACACCCTGTATAACTGTATAAATTTGTAGTTTCTTTAACAACACTTTCAGAAACTCAGACTGTATAGCATAGCAGGACTGGGTGATAGAGAATAATGAATTTGGAAGGATGTTGAAGAAAGTAGTCATGGCCTACTTTAAGGAACTTTTCAGCCTTTTTTTTTCTGGAGGAACTGAGAAAATCCACAAAGGCCTCAGTAAGGACAGAAGGACAGAAGAGAGAGAAGCACCATTACCACCTCCCTTCCTCTATTAAACACACCGGCATGGCTGTGAGGATCTTGGTGTCAGTGACTTACTTGTTCCCTCCAGCCGTTTTACATCTTGTGCTGTAGCCACATATATCCCACGCACTTTGTAGAAAAAGAAGCCCATTACAACCACAGGTATCATGAGCCAGTAGTTCACTATGGTGACCATAGTCAGGATTCCAGTCATTACCAGCAGAACCTGCAACAGTCACATGTTTTGTGAACTACCTAACATACAAATTGATACGTGAGGACCCCATTCTATTGAGACATGATGCCACATCTCTGGGCAATCAGTTCCTGGTGTTTCTGGAACCACTATATTTCTCTGAAATGCTGGAAACTGAATACTGACTACTGTTCTGCCGTCCACACTGATGTCTCTAAGGTTGTCTCTTGCCCTCGTATGCTTTCTTTAAAATTTTTTTGTATTTCAATATTCAGGAACATTTAAAGAATAACATATACATGCAGATCAGAGGACCTTCAAGATAGTGTGCTAAATGTTCTTACTCCTAATCTGGACATGTGTGGGCCACTTATGCCTGCTGAAGCATGTACAGGGTCTTGCAGAAATAGTGAACTAATTATAAATGCAAATAACATTTTCATTAACATAATTAATGAAAATTTTAGCATGTTACAATTTACTGTTGTACTTAAATTGTTTTTACATTACTTCACTTTTGTGTACAATGTTTTTCAGGTGGCTACCACTCTCTTGAATGCACAGGTGCATATTAGTTGAGAAGCTGCGCACTTCTTGAAGTGTTGCTTCTGAAATGTTGACAATTTCTTCACATATTGCTTGTTTGAGTGCATTTAAGTCTACAGGGCATCCAATTTATGCCTTACTTTTCAAATAACCCCACAGAAAAAAGTCAGGTCATTTTAGGTCCAGTGAACGAGGGGCCATAGCGCATCACCAAATGAAAACGGGCCCGCAGCAGAAACAAACAGCAAAGCACAGCCATGCTAATCATTGCTGTGTGGGGCATAGCACCATCTTGTTGAAACCACAAGTTATGGTTTGATGGAATCTTTGTGGCTAGAAATTCCTTGATCATCACTGTGTAACGGTGTGATGTGACTGTGATGGCTTGCCCATCTCCATCCTCATAGAAGAAGGGTAATGTTCTCGGTTGTGCGAACTGAGGAAGGCCAACAAGTTGGCTTTCTCCACATGACAGAGCCTTCTTCTTCACACAACTGCCTTACCCATCAAGAGAAGGCATGTGGAGATGGGGCTTCCTGTCAATTCATTTCATGGCAATATCCCCGCTGACTCTCTGTGATGGACCCTGCCCGAATAAACAGTTCTACAGCACACACCCATTTTCTTAGCTCCCCATGTTCCATTTTGACAAACTATGAAGGTATGCCTGATACCTTAGCAGAGAAGTGCATAACTAAAATTTTAAAATGTTTCACTATTTCTGCTGGACCCTGCATATATGCCAACAGCACATCTTGTGGAGAATACCTTGGAGTAGATAATGGTTATAACACTCTCTCACACTTTTCTTACTATTACAGGGCTTAATATTAAGATCAGTACACTTTGTCATATTGTTCACCTCTTCAACTCAGGTAACACCGCAGACAAATTTAAAGACACTCTATATAACCTGTCACATACACAGAATATGAGTAGCAGTTTTATACCTGAATAGCTTCTAACATTGCCTTTGGAAGCTGTTCATCCACAGCACCCATGTCTTTGGAAAATCTGTTCAGTACACGACCTGGAGAAAAAAGTTCCTGTGATAGTGTTTTCAAGTACTATTCTCTAAGGAATATCCTGTTTCATCAAATGAAGATAATATTCTCTTAAAAAATCCCTGGCCAATGCAAATTCTACTTAACACAATGTAATAGAAATTCATTTTTGTTGTCTAAAAATTTCTGGCACAGTTTAAGCACTGCATAACCAATGAAGCATTCTCCATATAATTCATTTGTCACCAGTGGCCTAACAAACCATTCAGAGTGTGTAATGAGTGAGCAACACACAACACACATTTATCAGTTGTCATCTCTGTTGACATTTTTTATTCTGTGCTGTGAGAAAATGTCTACATTAAAATCTGCTTTCACACCTTAAATTTTAATAAAATGTAATTTTATTTATTTATTTACATTTTATTCAGGCCTATCTGTATATTAAAAGTTGAATGTTGCATGGTTGGCTACTGTATGCATATATATTTACATTTCATGAGTTAAAATTATTTCTGTGTTTTGGGGTTAGGCACCATACCACATCTGGTTACAATTCATACTAAAATAGTCCTAGTGAACACAGTACTCCCCTCATGTAACTGTGCCAGAACAGATTCACTGCATTTATCAGAATTCACCTGTGCTATGTTTCTTTGTATTCTATTCATATTTTAAAAAGTCCTCAGAATTCCACAGGTCGAGATCACTGTTTTCCTCATCATTATTTTTATGACCTTGTGCTATGTTTCTTGTTTTATGATATTTGTCTCCTTTCCAACATTACAATGAATAAATTTTCATACCGAATTGAATTGAATTGAATTTGTTTGTATTCTATGAATTGAAAAAAAATTAATAACTTGGATATAAAACAAGTCAGAAGAAATATTACAAATGTACAGTAGTAGCTGGTACAAAACAATTGATTAAGTTTAGCTTACCTTATATTATTTTTCTACAGAGTAGAAAGAATGAGCATATAAATAATTCTGTACGGCTGATTTAAATTGATTACGGTTATTATGTAAATTTTGATAATCTGCATGAGATCAGATCTTAATCTTAAAGATTATGTATTACAACAGCTACAAAATCAAGAGTATGATACACTTCTTATGTGTATTGTGTACACAGATTTTCTAATTGTATGCATTGAAAAGCCCAGAGAACACAATGAAACACTGAGAAATATATCAACCAGGCTCCTTCCCTTAAAACCACCATTTCCTATCATAAAATAATGCACGCTTATTTCTTAATATTTTTCAGATGAAATAAAATGGTGACGAATATGATATTTATGGAACTTGCAACAATTGTGTTTTATTAAGTGCTGTATTTCACATTTTAGTCTGGTTTAAAATGTCGAGAAACCTTGAAGTACAGTAAGTGAACCTAATAAACAATCCCCATGGAGCAGAGTCCTCATTTGGAACTTAACAGTAGCTTAGCTAGTCAAGAAATTCCCTGTGGTTATGGAACTAAGAACTTCATAACTGTGTTCACAACAACCCATCACCACAAGATAATCTGGCCATTATTATCTAATCAGCTCATTGTCACCCTATTTTCCTGCTGTCCAATGCAATATTAGCCTCCCATTTATGCCTTGGATTCTCTTCCTTTCAGATAGTCAACAATTTTTATTCAAAATCTCTCATATATATGTTACATGCCCTACCCATTCAATTAGCTTTGCTGGATTACTGACTTCCTCAGTGATTACAAAATATCTGTAAAAAATTATCTCAAAACCAACATATACCATGTAAAAATGTATTATTCTACACAATGTTTACCTGAAGGATTTGTATCAAAGAATCTCATAGTTGCAGCCAAAATACATCCAAACATATTGTCATGAAGAATTTTAGATGCTGTCATGCACACTTTAAAAAAGAACATGGAACGTATGGAAGTAATAAAAACACTTCCCAAAATGAATGCCGTGTAGACATATATGGCTGTATCCGTGTCTAACAATCCTGACAATGTGGAGTTCAATGCAGCTGCTCTGTCAAATTCTAGCGTTTTGTTCTCAGACAGAAAGGGTAGGAGTGTCGTGAAATTTGAAGCTGGAGTAATACTGTCTGTAAGAGAATGAGAATTTTCCATGGGACTGCTAGTGAAGTTCAGTGTGTCTCTTTCACTATTATCAGCATAGTACTGCCGCAATGTTTCTTGGTTTGTCCTGCAACAAAATGAAGGATTATATTGCATGCAACCATTTTGATATAATATGAAGTGGGTCTTTATAATTAAACCTGAACTTCCAGTCACTTCAAATTATCATGAACATATCATTATCCAAATACTGCTACTTAGCTGCAATTACTAACACAGGTAATACATTGCAAAGCATGACAACAGAATGCAGTGTAATGGTCACCAGAAGTCACTAAATTTTAAAGCATTTTCTTTTTAATCACTTCAATGCCTTGTTGTTCTTAGACTGCAGACATATAAACACACACATATTACATAGCATAAACCTCAGAAACAGAACAAACTCCTGCCTAAACAAATAAACCTTGTAATTTTCATGTAACTCACTTTTTATTCCATACATTTTTATTGTGTTTCTGTGAATATGGAGAATTACAAAAGTCAAACCATAAGAATGTTGACATTGTAACTTTACTTTTAACTGTACATTTTAATTCCCCCAGTATGGTACTGGTAATAAAGGAAGAAAGTGGTCTGTTTTACCAATATGTAACCCAGAAATCTGCTCCACTGGAGGCCATTTGCCCAATGATGAGGATGAGAACCAAAAGAAAGAGTACAAAGGGAGATGCACCAGATCGGAAGTACTTGAGGTAGACAGATGCCTTCAGCTTTCCTTTTGCTATGAGCTCAGCATTCTCATCAGCCTCCTGAACTTCATCATCATCCTCCTCAAATGGTTGCTGCAAGATAATATACTGCCATGGTCCAAGCATGTAACTTACAAGCTCTGATATTTATATGCAATATTAGTAATTACATAAGAAGGTACAAGTCTAAATTCCAATCAGCATGTATAATATAGCAATATTACTTTATCTGACAGCTTCTGCTACTTACTTCCCATTGGATCAATTGTGCTATATACACTTGTTCACATATCAGTTAAGTTCCCTGTTACTTACTGGAGTAAGTGTGAGTCATCTTGTGATTGCTATGTGCATTTCATAGATAATGCAGGATAGGTGCCTCAGAGGCATCCTGTAAATTCAGACAACAGTTGATAGAAAAAATGTTTATGTTCCACAGGAAACAGTAATAGAACATGCAGATGACACATGCATACTGGAATGATATGAAACAATTGTGGTTCAGAAACTCTGAAAAACAGACTGTGAATGAAGGCTGAATTTTGTGAACTGGAACTGTTGTGGGTTGTGGAAGAGAAACAGACCAAACAGTGGGTCTGTTTAGCAGTGAAAATTGATCTGAACATAGAGGAAATGTCACTTCTCAGAATTCAAAGTTCTACCATGTAAATTCAGAAAGTTCCATTAGGTAATGTTATGGTTGGTGAGTGCTGTGCAGTGAGACCAACTATCAATAACATGTCCATGTCTTTCTGAGATCATCAGTTCACACAGATATGTTAAAGGTATTCTGACACCATTTGCGCTATGATAGTATTATTTTGCATTAAGCTCTACACATTGTTTACACAGTGTTTTTTGGTGACAGAAGAAGAAGCAGAATATTGTGGGATCCTCATTTGCCAGACCAGAAAATGTGTGACTTTTACATGTGGGGATGTTAAAGGATAAAGTGTATAGTGATAATTTTCACACATAACACGATGCGAAAGAAATCATTCAGAATGTAGTGCTGTCAGTTACACCTGCAGAAATTTGATGTACAATGAAAAATATGTTTGTTACATCACAACATATAGAAGCTTATGTATGAAAAAATGTATAAAATCAGTAGTTTTTAATTCATTAAAGATTTAAAATACTGCCTGATATACTTTTTAATATATTAATATTTATTCAAATCTATTTTACACCCTATTTATATCCACGTGTAAAATTGTGGTGAATCAGTTTGAACTGCAATGCAACTTGCTCAGTTTGCAATAAAATTTAATAAAAATCCATTCTAATATAAGCTCATTCAGTATAGCAAAACATGCCTGCAGAACAATAACTTACTTTCATGGACATCTGAGTATTTAATTTCATTGCTGCATTCTTATTTTCTGTTTCTTCATCTTCTCCTCCCAGAAGATGAGCGAAATTTGTTTCAGAAGCCACCAGATCCTTATAAGTACCTTGGGTTTCGATTTTACCCTGAAATTTCATTCAAGCAATCAAGACACCAAAAGTTAGTACACTCTGCTTTGATATGATTAAATCTCACCAGCATAAACCTAAGATATTAAAATTTCTCAATATGGTACAATTCAACAAATTTCATAATCATGACATTCACTAAAAACCAAAATATTTTAAAATTAGTATAAACATTTCTGAAAATCAGAAATATCAAATGCAATTTAAATATAATTGAGACAAAATAAAAGGCAATACAACATGCAAATTTATCACACCAGTCATAAAAAACACTTCAGAGAACAGTTCTGCATGATCATCTGCTAATGGTACAGCAAGGGAGCATGACTGGCAACATAGCTTGTAAGTAATAAACTCTGTGAAGGAGAAATCATAAATAGGTGATCTTTTGCTAAACTCTATAAACCAAACTAACTCCTTGGGTATTATGGAAATTTAAGTTCCATTACTATATTCACAACAGTATATCTTGAGAAAATTGCACACTTCTTCTGTCATAATGGAATCATACATTTTCTTGAAGTCTATAAACAGCAATGGCAATGGACTAAACAGAAATAAATATAACTCTGTTCACGATAGGGCACACAGCGGTTAAACAATCACTGCAATAGAAATACTAAGTTATGTAATGTAATGTAATGTAATGCAATTTATTTGCATTCCATAAATCCAGATTAGGATACAATCCTGTGGATATGGACATTGTCTCATACACACCGTCTAACAAAATATACACATTGTTAGGAGAATCTTAGCATTAAATAATAAAATACAATTGATAAAACATCTAAAACCTATAACATGCAGATCTCTAGTAAAAGTAATATGCTTTCAATTTTCTGCCAGTTTTCACCAGATTATCTCTGATAATTAAAATATTCTTCACTATTATTAAAAATTTTAATTCCTTAGTAATACACTCCCTTTTGGAACGTTGTTAAATGAGCTATAGGTATATGTAGGTTGGTTTTAAATCTTGTGTGGACACTATGGATCTGATAATTCGTGGAAAATAAATGTTTATTTTTTATCACAAATACTGATAGAGAAAAAATATATTGTGAATATAAGGACAATATTTCCAATTTTTTAAACAATTCCCTACATGAGTTTCTAGCTCTTGAATTTGTAATAATTCTGATCACCCTCTTTTGAATTCTGAAAATTTTCCCACTATGTGTTTGGTTTCCCCAAAAAATTATTCCATAATTCATAACTGAATGTACATATGCAAAGAATACCATTCTTAAAGTTTCTTGAGACATCATCGCTTGTATTATTCGGATTACAAAGCACACTGTATTCAATTTGGACATCATTTGGTCTGTATGAGCCTTCCATGTCAGGGAATCATCAATGATCAAGCCCAAGAATTTTGTATTTGTAGAACTTTTGATATAATTACACTGGTAGTTAAGTTTAAAATCATGATCCTTACTATTTTTCATATTAAACTGTAAATAATGTGTTTTGTTATTACATACTTACATTGTTCAAAACAACAATCAGATCTGCATCACGAATATACTGAAGTTGATGCGTGACTAAAATGCGTGTCTTGTTGGCAAGGAACTTGGAGATGCATTCAACAAATAAGTGTTTCCCAACATGTGTATCTACTGCTGAAAGTGGATCATCTAGAAGGTACACATCGGTGCTACGATACACTGCTCTGCAAGGGAAAAACCATCCTGTATATACAGGAAAAACAACACACTAATAGTTATTTCTGTTTTACTTTTAAATAAAAAAACATAATGTAAATTATGAAATGCAATGACCAAAATTTACAGAAAGATCAATTAAGGTAGTCAGTTGAAAGTCCAGTCCAAATTCATGTGGATTCTGTTTCTGCACAAGTTAAAGTCTGTGCAGTTCTTAAGTAGCAAATGCAGGGTGAAAAGCCCTTAGTAAGTAACAATGAGCCTTCGGACACAAAACTGACATCACATGGGAAAACAATGATGGAAGAACATGACTGACTCCTTTTCAAGAATGAGTTACCAAAGAATATATTCAAACTTAATAGGGCAGAAGTAACAAGAAGTTGGAGAACACTGCACAGTCAGAAACAGTGATTGAATTAATAATCAGGGTGACATCAAGGATGAGGGGATGGGCATTGTATGTATGTGTGTGGCATGGAAGATACAGAAGAGAAGTGTAGATCGGGTTTTGGTGAGCAAAGCTGAAAAAAAGAGACTGCTTTGAATATGCTGACATGGATTTCTCTATCTGAAATTGTATTTGTATTTGTATATAGTTGCTTGTTTATACTTATACTTGATGACAAATTCCACATCTGTATGATCT
>JGI20166J26741_11393337_pt1 | contig 13856 bp, 11 predicted proteins | sample TergutCu122P5_FD_26741 | JGI IMG/M metagenome (IMG submission 26741)
AAACGAACTGGTGGAAAAAGTGATCGTTCACGAAGCCAGTGACAAAGGCGCGAATCGTAGACAAAAGCTGGAGATCCATTACCGGTTTATCGGCGAATTTCCGAAAGAATAAATGCGTTCGTTTCGCGCAACCGTCCCCGGAGGATTGCGCAGGACGAACAAAACCAAAAAACCTGCTAAAACGGCGCAAACAACCTCTTTTGCAGAAATAAAAAAGCCGCGACCAAAATGCGTCACGGCTATGCATAAATATACAAGAACAACTTTATCATTCGCCCATCTTCATCAGCTTAATCGCCTCGGGCAGCACCAATTTCCCATCGATCCTCTCCGTGGCGAAGAACCCCACTTGATCATTCTCCGCGTATTTCTCGTTTAACACCTTAAACCGCATTTCTCTGCGATCCGCGATCCAGTAGTAGGTGAAGTCGCCGAAGGCCATCACCAACGCTCCTGCTGCCATTTCAGGGGCATAGGGAGAGGTATACACAGGTCTGCCAATGATTGTGTCCGGCGTACCCTCTTTAACAGACGGCTGCCAGATGTACTGGCCGTCCGTGCCTTTGATTTTTCGCATCACTTTCATCGTGGAATCGTTGGTCACAAACACCGCCCTGTTGCGGTACGGCGGCTTCAGGCTGTAATAGAGATCAATAACATCGTCGAATGTTATAGTCGCGGCATCGGCGGCGGTCACGCCAACCGGCGCGCCGCCCGTGGCCAGGAAAATGCCCGTGGGCTTGCCGTCGCCGTCGCCGAGGCAGAACGCCTCTTCTTCCCGCGTCCCCATGCGCCGCGCGAATTCGGATGCGATGAAGGTCTCCATGTTGAACGCGGAATCTTCCAGCAATTCCGTGGAGGCACGCATTGATGTACCCAGCTTGTAGGCGTTCAGCACAATCTGGCTGAATGTGACGTCGCTTTCCGGGATGGTTTCATTTTCATCCATCCATTTGGCCTCACCAAGCGTCGCGGCCACCGGCACCTTCAGCTTTTCCCTGGATGTGGATACGATCCGTGCGATGCGCCGGAAAATGTTCTGCTCTTGCAACGCCTGCACCAGCTCATTGGCGAAATCCTCCGGCACCAAGTATCCGCCGGATGTGTCAGTACCAATGGAGAGGACATTAGACACTCCGCGCCCGCGTATGGCGTTCCAAAAGGCATGGGAATATTCATCCTTCCCACGCTGCGATATGCTCCCCGGTTGGATCAGCAGCGGCTTGGACGTATTCGTCATCAGCTTCTGTTCCAACCCCTTCTGCCTCTCAAGCCGGTCGATCTGATCGCCGATGGAAATCAACTCGGCTTCCATCTTGTCGTACACCGCCGCGTCCTCATGTGAAACCATGCCGTCCGGCGTCTTTTTTGATTCCAGAAACGCCTTGGCCTGGTACCAGAGATTTGCTCGTTTTTCCATCAACTGCGGTATGTTATCCATTGCCATTACCTCCGTCCTTTATGTACGCCTTCCCAGCGTCCCTAAGTTTTATGACATTCCCATTCACAAGATATTCGTCTCCGCCCTCTCCGGGCGGCAGCGGATTCATGTTTTCCAGGCGGCGGATATCGTTTACCGACATCCAGCCGTTTTGAAGCCCCTCGGTGTACCCCTTCATCCGGGTTTCATAGTCGCCGCGCAACATACCATCCAAGTTAAACTTGATAACCAGCTTCTTCCGTTCGGATGATGATAGCAGCGACATGTTCATCGCCTGTTCCAATCGCACAACCCAGGGATTAAGCGTGTTCTTGACAAAATCCAGGGATTGTTGTTCAATATTGGAGAAGCTGGACTTCTCCAAATCCCCGATCATGTGCGGGGGCACCTTGAATACCCTCGCTATTTCGTTAAGCTGAAACCGGCGCGTCTCCAGAAACTGGGCCTGATCGGGCGGGATACCCACAGCATGAAATTTCATGCCCTCCTCAAGGACGGCGACCTTACCGGCGTTCCTCGCAGATTGGAACCGTTTGTTCCAATCTTCCTTTATTTTTTCCGGATTACTCAGGTTTAAGGGGAATTCCAACACACCACCGGGGCTGGCACCGTTGGCGAAAAAGGACGCGCCGTATTCTTCCGTGGCCATAGCCATGCCGATTGCGTTTTTTGCCAGTGCAATGGGCGGATAACCCACCAGCCCGTCGAAGGAAAGGCCGGGAATGTGGAGGACATCGTATGCCTCGAGGATAACACTTCCGGTCTTGTCGCGGGGCCGGGTCTCGTCAGTGTCTTTCCAGTATGTATAAAAGATCTCGCCTGTTTCCCGGCGGGAAATATCCATCTTGTTGGGCAGCAGCGGGTACAGGGCCGTGATCCGCCCCAGGCCGTCCCGGACGATCTGAGCGTAGGCGTTACCGTATAATAACAGGTGGTTCATCATCGTTTCGCGGAAGGTAAAGCTGGTCATTTCGGGATTTGGTACAGTGTGCAGAATATCATACAGCGGATGATCATATATGGGCTGAACGCCGTCGCCCTCATACCGATAAACGCGCAGCGGCAAACTGGCGACGGCTTCGGAAATGACGCGGACGCAAGCGTAGACTGCCGCCGTCTGTAGCGCGGACTTTTCGCTGACGCTCATGCCGGACGCAGATCTGCCGCCGAAAAAGACCGGCGTGGTGGAAAGGCGGTTTTGAACCTGCCGACGGAATAACCTGGAGAAGATATTGTCCAACGCGCAATCACCTCGGTGCAAACGAGAAGAGCCGCCATACGGGGCGGCTCGCCTTGATAAAGTATATTATTGGAATGGCTATGTTAGAATGTTAATTCGTCAATGGCCGACATTACGTCAAGCATCATGAGCGCCCCGTACCGGTAGCCGTTGACAAACTGTTCGGTGTCCGCAAAGCAACTGAAATCCCGCTGCGCGGCGGCATATTTTTCATACAGCACCTTTTCCGCAGCATTCAATGTGGCCAAGAGCTTTTCCTCGGCGTCCACCATGATTTTCAGGGCTTTTTCGTAATCCGTGTTTTTCTTGAACGGACGCTCGGAGGGGTTTGTGTTCCCCGGCGCAAATTCACGTAAAATGCTGATCATTCGGTATCACCGCCTTCGCCGGTATTATCGTCGACATTGACATCGCTGACGATAGTGTTGTTCTCCAGTTTCGTTTTCCTGCGCGGGTCAACGCCGCTCGACCAGGCGCTATTGCCGCTGAGATTTTTCCCGAGCAATTTTCTGATAAGCCGATATTCGGGGCCGATCAGCCCCAGCCCGATCAGGAACACCCGCAGGGAAAATTTCTCGTTCGTGAAATCCCGTTCCTGAGCGGTCACGCGGGTCTTTTCCTGGGCTGTTTTGCACAATGCTGCCACAAACTGGCTGTAGGCGGTTATCGTCTCGCCGTCCGAATCCGGCTTGAACCAGGGAAACCCAATCGTCCCGGCTTCCGTGGTAATGATCGGCAATTCGTCAATCCCCAGCGTCTTCTTGATCAGGCTGGCCTTGGAATCCACAAGTTTCCGCAGGTTTTCCAGCTTTTCCGGCGTAAAACCTTCCGTCGGCATTTCGATGGTCAGCAATCCGTGCTTGGCGGGTTCCGCGCCCGTTTCGGCGGCATCTTCCGGCTCTGCTGCCAAGACGATGTCGTCCAACTGAGTGACGGTCCCGAATCCCTTCTCGGCCAGTCCGGTCCCAAGGTTGGTGTTATCCGGGCCGGTTAGCGTGCCCTCCCTGTCGACCGTGTATTCGCCGATTGTGAACTCGTATCGCGGCGGGCCGCAGTATTTCTGCTCTGTTCCGATCATTTCCGCGACAGCGGCGACCAGGGCCTTGCGATCCTTCCCTTTGACGTTAAATTCGAGCTTCATGTCATTCCTCCTTTATTTTACGGACTTTGCCCGAGGTAGTGACATGTTAGCTCTGATTTGCCGCCCGTTCAAGTCACAATACATGGAGAAATGCTGATTCTACGGGGTTTTTAATCACATCGCCTCGTATTGGACAGCGTTATGGCCGAATGGCAGGATTTGCACAATGACATCAGATTCTCATCCGAATTATTGCCGCCTTCGGCAAGGGGCAGCTTGTGATGCACCTCTTCGGCGGCAACGAGCCTCCCGGCCTCCCGGCACTTTTCGCAGAGCGGGTGCTTGGATATGTACAAATCCCTGATCACATGCCAGCGGCGTCCGTATCGTTTATAAAAGTCAGGATCATTTTCAAGGCGGCGTTTATTGTAATCCCGGTTGGCTTCGCGGGCGTGTTCCTCACAAAAGCGACTGTATGTCAGATTCGGACATCCGGAATAGGAACATCGTTTTTTGGGTTTATATGGCATAATATCCTCCTTTCCGGCGGGTTTACCAATCGTTGTCGTCCTCGCCGCCCAGAATGATCAGGCCGCGCGTGTCGTATACCGAGCCGTGCTTCTTTTTCTGAATCGCGCAATCCAAAGCCATAATCGCCGCCACCGCGCCGTCGATCTTCTCCGTGGATTTTTTCTTGGACGGCTTTATATTCCCGGCGGGATCGGTCTCGACGTAGACATTATCAAAACACCATCTGAGCACAGGGTTGGCCCCATGCCGGATTTTTCCGTCCAGTACCAGTCGCATGAATTCCTTACTGGGTGGCGAAAGGCTCTTGTACCCCTGCCGGAATCGGATAAGCTCGAATCCGCCCATTTCGTCAAGGTTCTGGATCATCTGGGTCGCTCCCCAATCGTCGAAGGCAATCTCCAGGATTTCGTATTTCTGGCGCAGTTCACCAATTCTATACTCAATAAAGTCGTACTGGATCACGTTGCCTTCCGTCGCGGTCAAGTAACCCTCTTTTACCCATCTGTCGTAAGGGACGTGGTATCTACGGACACGGCGGTCTATGTTGTCGGATGGTATCCAGAAAAATGGCAGTACCGTATATTTGTCATCGTCTCCTTCCGGCGGGAACACCAACACGAATGCCGCGATGTCCTCGCTGGAGGCCAGATCCAGCCCGCCGTAACATTTTCGCCCGATCAGGGCGTCGGCATCAACGGGTTCATTGCACTGATCGTATTTATCCATAGGCATCCAGCGCAGCACCGACGATGTCCATTGGCAGAGAAAAAACTGCCGGAAGTTCATTTCCTCGGCGGCGTTCTCTTTTGCGCTGGCGCATGCGTTCTCCATGTATTCCATGGTGACGGTTACGCCCAGCGACGGATTGACGGATTTCCACACCTCCGGATCTGTCCAGTCAGCTTCTATCGGAGCGGAATACACGACCGGGTAAAATGTGGAATCGATTCTACGGCCCTCCAGGATATCGAGCGCCTTGCTATGCACTTCCCAGCAGATAGAGTTTTTATCGTGGCCCGCCGTGGTAATGACAAAGTTCAGCGGCTGCCGCCGGGACGCCCCCGCTCCCGCGCCGGTGGTCATGACGTCGTACAGCTTCCGGTCGGGCTGGCCCAGAAGCTCATCGAAGATACATGCCTGGACATTTAGCCCATGTTTGGTGGTGACCTCCGACGAGACGGCAGCGTAGTAGCTGCGGGTCGGAAGATACACTATATGTTTCTGTGATTCGATAAATTTGCACTTTTCCCGCAATACCGGATTAAACAGCGCCATGTCCCGCGCCACATCAAAAACGATGGACGCCTGCTTCCGGTCATTGGCGCATCCGTATATTTCCGCGCCGTATTCGCTGTCGGCGCAGAGCAGATACAGCGCAATTGCCGCGGCCAGTTCGCTTTTGCCCTGCTTCTTCGGTAGTTCCACAAATGCCGTCCGGAACTGCCGGTAATTGTCACTTTTGCGGACGACACCGAAAATATCCCGGACAATCTGTTCCTGCCAAGGCAAAAGCTCAAATGGCTTCCCGGCCCATTCGCCCTTCGTGTGTTTTAGCTGGCTGATGAAGGCGACGGCATGGTCGGCCATTGACCGGGAATACCTGGAGGTGGACAGCATGAACCGTGTCGGTGTGTAGACAAAATTCGCCATGCGGTTACCTCTCGGGCTTGCTGCTTAACAAATACAGCATAACATCGTTATTCGGATCGTCCCCATAGAAATTCTCGCTGTTCTGCGCCACAATCGTCCAAATCCGCGTCCAAGCGGCGTCGGCGGCCTTGAGATACTTCAGTGCGGCCTCGTACATGGGGTTCACGACAATGTCTTTCTTTTCGTTTTTGTAGATGATTAACTTAGAGACAACAAACTCCAACTGCATCCAGCGGACTTTGACAGCGGCGTACTCCGCGATCAGAGCCGGGTTCACTAAATGCAGACATCCCGTTTTCTGGAGCCATTGCGCGGTTTCGTTATAAATTTCCGCGACATCAGGCTCTTCCAGGCCGATGGCGTTGAACTTATCCAAGTAGTACGGCGGCTTCGGGATTTCATCCTGAGCGCCGGGAATGTCCAGAACTTTTATCTTCCGCTTGCCGGGATTGCCCTCTAGAAGTTTGTCCGCAAGGGGCTTCCGGGGTCTGCCCGCGCCTTTTCTGGCCCCGCCGTGTCCGTTTGCCATTTGACCGCCCCCGCAATCATGATTATACCAATATATGCGGCGCGGGGTTGTCCGCTTGCCGGTTATCCGCCGCCGGGCCGGGCGAAATCTGCGGGGCGGGCGGGGAGGAGGTGGGCCGGGCCGACGTCCCCCGCGCCCCCTTGGATTCCCATTTCCCGGACGCGATGAATTCCTTGATAAAAAATCAACTATACACAGGTCAGGCCCTTACAACCCGCTTTCCATCTGGCTTCTAGGTATTCAAAAATCTTGAAACTGCGAAATTACGCGCGTGACCCATGGGCGATGTCCGGGGCGAAAGCTGTAGAGATCGGATACCCCCCCTCCCGGTCTCGTATGTTACAAATGGCGCGTATTACAGTAAAAATGCAGGTCTGTGTATATTTGCATATATGCGCACGCACGTATGTGAACGAATTTATTTTTCCATGTACCTATAAATATTGATGTTTTTTATGTAACATTAATATAAATGTAACATTGTACAAACTGGCATCGGCGGTCAATCCGAACCCGCTCCGCTGACATCGGTATCGAGAAAGCCCGTAACGTCGGCCACTCGGGAGAGCCGCTCGAAGTCGATCACCCAGACGCGCTTCGTCTTCTCACCTAGACGCTTGACTTTATCTTTGGCGATAAAATACTCCGAATGCTCCAGTTGTTTGCAGAACTGGGATCGAGTGAGCACCTCCCCGAGAATGGCGTAGTCTTTGCGGTACCGGGTGTAGCGGTCGTAAACTCCGGACAACCAAAGGCATAGATGCTTGCCCGCCGTTTCGTACACGAAGTCCTGGTTGGGCTTCAAACTCATCCGGGCCATAACCTCAAAGGTCTGTTCTATCAGACTTTTGTTATGGTTGCCGCCGTCCAGCAGATACTCCCGCGCGGCAAAGATGATGTTGTTGACACACGCCTCCATCGGCAGCGGGAACAGATAATCCCATGACAGCTTGAACGCCGCGCAGAGCTTTTCAATCAGCTTCAACCCGGCATACACACAGGCCAGGTTGCTGACGATCCGGCTGGGAAAGCTGCTCTCATGGAACAGGGCAAGACCGGCGGCGTACCATTCCGACGCTTCTTTGGGCGTCGTACATAGAGCGACATCCAGCAATGTCCTGCCAAAGGATGTCAGTAAGTCGCCGTTCTTCGACAGCTCGGAGAACGCGATCACGTACTCGTTGTTTTTCAGATCACGCTTGGAAAACAATAATTCTACCGTCCGCTCTCTGATGGCCGTCTCGTCCGCAGCTTCCTCCCCGGCCACGATGATTGGGGCGAGAAGATCGTATGTGACCGACGTCTGATCGGCGCGTCCCCGGATGCCGTCGAGCCAATCATAGCTGCCACGGAAATGGTTGTGCAGCCAGCTAATGTGCAGCTTGTCGAGCTTCGAGGGCTTGAATTCGTCCAGCGCCTGGGGTATGATGTTACTGGAACAAGATTCCCGCATAAGGGTAAACGATGTTATCTGCGACGCCGCGTTGATTTTTGATCTCCCGAAAATGGGAAGGATCACCCGCTCGAGCGTGTTTGACTTCCCGCTCCCGGCCTCTCCGATCAGAAACAGATGCGGATACTTAGCTCCGTTACGTCTCAGGTGTGGCTTGATAAAGCACCCCGCCGTCCATGCCAGAATGGGTACAGTTTTGGCAGGTTCGTTATATGATAAAAGGAGTCCGGCGAGGGTTACAAGCTGATCCGCCGTTATTAACGGTTTCTCCAGGATGCTGCTCTCCAGACATTTGTACTTTTCAAGCTGCACGATGGTATCCACCGCGCCTCCGCCGGAGCCGACCGCGCCGGTGGGCGTGACAAATACCAGCCGCTTGTCATGCATATAAATGCCAAGCGCCTTTACACCCTTTTTCCGTTTCCATTCCATGGTGTGAAGAAAATTCTTAAACGGCTCCAGATCGCTTTCGGTGCCAAAGAAGCTGAGAGCGATGGTGCGCCGGTTGAGGATTTTCTTGAACTTTTGGAGGTTTGTGAAGTCGTCGGCCAGCAGGGTCTGCCGGAATTCCTCCCCGTCGTCGGTTATTAGATCACAGGTCAATTGAGCTTCGTCTTCCGCGACGATCATCTCAACTGGGTGGACAAGGAAGTTTGTCAGTTGGCTGATTGTATCGCCGCGCTTTCGATAATAGGAGCCGTTCTGCTCGAATATGCTGACTTCGCGGCGTTTGCTGGGTTTGTATGTTTCCGGCGTCATCTCGCAAGCCCGGCGGAGTGTGATTTCGCCGTATGTCTCGCCGCCGCCGTGGTGACGCTCATTCCACTTTTCGCGGAACAGGCCGGATTGCTTAAAAAGTCTGTCCATTTGGGCAGTATCGTGATTGGCCCAGAACGCCAGCCGACAGCAAAGGGCAAAATCGGCCTCTGATTGGCTTTTGTATTTCTTCTGCCATTCGCCGCGCCATAGGACGTCGAACGCCGCGCTGTCCTTAGATGCCCGCACTGCCTCCAGTAACTGGATGTCCGTAAGTGATGAAAAGCCGGTTGAAATCGTTTGATTATCGGCTGTTCTGGTGGCTTTTTTCGCCGTTTTCGCCTTGATAAACGTATCGTGAATCCATTTTATTACGCCGTTATCATCCGCGATTTCATCGGAACAGCTTGCGTAGCGGAGGCTCGTCATGGTAAAATATCTACCAGACGAGTACATCTCCACTCCGGTTTCGGTGTTCTTATTACCACCCGTCGGGGCCGCGCCGCGAAGGAAAATGTGGAGCCCTTTCCCGGATGGGCTGATCTCGATGTAGGTTGGCGGGGTCTTCGCCAATATCGCAGTCGCGGTATCGTTGGGTTTGCCGTCGTCGTCCAGGCAGTGGTCGATGTCGATGCCGACGATGCCGGATTCGGCGGTAAAAACGAAACCCACGCCGGGGAACAGGTATTTCTCCTTGTGGGCCAGAGCTTCCTCCAAACCGCTCCATGTATCGGGATTCGAGGCGGACGCGCGGTGGTGGGTTATCGGCGAGTACGGAACTTTGTTGTCTCGGTCGTATTTCTTATCGTACTCAGGCCGCCAGCACACCCATTGGCGAAGGGCGGCAAGAGTTTGGGGGAAGTCTAAATTAGCCATATATCGTCTCCTGATGGGAAATGTCCGATATATGATATTCTGACGAGGATTGTACATATTTTCAAATATTTTCGGTAGAATAATGTAATTTCTTGTCATTTGTGATATAGTATTAACAAGGAGCATTACAGAAGGAATATTTATCTTGCGGAAGAGGATACGTTAGATGAATAATGTGACATGGAGATATCTGAATAAAGTTTGGCTTTTGCCTCTTTTTTCGTGTGTTCCAAATTTACTTATAAAGTGGAGTCTCTTGGTACATTTTGGTTGGGATTATCTCGATAGGAAAGTTATTCTTTACGCTCTTATTATGTATTGTTTTGTATGCATATATAACAGTAGTCAACTTACAGATAAAATTCTTGTTAAAAACTTATACCCAATATACATAATGTTTATTATAGTATTAGTTCTATTGCTTGGAGGAAGTATAAATATTGATACGCTTTATCAAAATGAGCTAAATGTATATATAAATCAGATAAAACATGACAAAGTTTTCGAATCGTCTTTAACTGGTTCTATAAATTTTTTTAGGTGGGCTACATTGTTTGCATTCGCAGTTTTATTTCCTTTTTCCGAAATATTAAGATATAAGTTCAAGATTGGAGCGGATGTATTGTGATGAAAAAAATACCTGTTTTGTTTTTTGCTATCATCATCATCATTGGCATAGCATCATTTAGTTTGAAGTATGTATTTGGCTATATTCATTTATTTGGTATATCCTTCGACATACTTTCATTAACGTCAATGATATTGGCTTTATTAAGTGTTCTGTATCAAATGCTAACAATGATCGCAAGTTCAAAAACCCCAACTACTATAGCGATTTCACTGCTGGGGTTTCCACTTACAGGGAAGACCGTTTATTTAACCGTGCTTTTTAATGAGATTTTAGTAAACAACAGACTTGAGAATGTATCTTTGTATGGAAATGAAACGGTTGAGCGAGTGGCTAAAGATTATGCAACTTTACAAAAAGGAGAATGGCTCCCTCCAACAGGCAGTGATGTATTCTATTATCGAGCTATTACAAAAACAAAATCATCCTCTCTAAGGACAAAATACAAGATTGAAGTAGCCGATTACGCTGGTGAAATGTTGCAAAAAGATTTATTGCAAAATGACAATTATCTTCATCGTACGCAATATTTTAAGTATGTTGTAACAAGCGATATATTGTTTTTAGCGATTGATTTAGAAAAATACAGTGGTGGAAAGCATGAAAATAGCGATATAATGGAAAAATCAGAATATGTCTTTGAAATTGAAAAATCTCTGATTGCGGCGCTACAAGTATATATTGAGGAAAAGAGCATGTTGTCTAAGAAAAAGGCAAAAACACCGATTGCATTGTTATTCTTAAAATCTGATTGTCTTACGGATATAGATAAAGACATTGCTATTGCTAAAGAAACGGTGACATCTAGTTTTCATCGTTTAATTAAATATTGCGAAAATCATTTTATGTATTTCGAGCATTATTTTGTATATTCGATTTCAACAGAACCACTCCACGGGCATATTCCTGCAAAAATAGAACCAGTAAATGTAACGCCACCATTAGAGTGGGTAATTGATCATATCAATCGTACTATGTTTTAGTTTATATTATTCAATGGCTATTTGCTTCGGATTTGATGCTCTAAATTTATTAGCCTATTGAATAATGAATAAATTGGGATAGTATGTTTATTTCTTTGAAGTCTATTAATAATTGAATTTGTCACCGCCGCTCGATAAAAAATGACGGGTTCGGCATTGTCTGTAACCGACGGTTCAGAATAAAGAATCCCATCCGCAAACCCAAGCTCCGCCGCTTTCCTCGCATTAAAGCAGGACTCAGCGTCCATCAACTGGCTGATCCGGTCGCGTGGTAGTCCTGTTTTTGCTTCGTAGGCATTGATGATCCCTTCCTTGATTTCGTCAAGCAGGGCCTTGGTTTTGAGCATTTCCTCGCTGTCACCGATGGCGATGGTCGCCGGATTATGGATGATCATATAAGACACAGGTGACATCAAAACTTCGGCCCCGGCCATCGCGATAACCGTGGCCGCGCTTGCCGCGAGCCCGTTGATTTTGACGGTGACCTTGCCGGGGTATTCTTTCAGCATGGTGTAAATTTCGGCGGCGGCGAAGACGTCCCCGCCGGGGGAGTTGATCCAGACAGTGACGTCGCCCGCGCCGGAAAGAAGCTCGGACTTGAACGCCGCCGGGGTTGCGCCGTCCCAGAGGCAATCGTCGTCAGCTATCGCGCCGTAAAGATACAGGCTCCGATTGTCGCCCGCGTCGTTTTTTATCAATTTCCAGAAATGATCCATAAATGCCTCCGACATTTTACCCATAATAAAGTATATTGTGTAACCCTGTGAAAAATCACTCGAAATATCGAACAGCCCTCCGGGCATATGCTTTTCCGGGGGGATTTTTATGTCTGATAGCCCGGAACCAATCACATCAGATAACGCCCTTGAGACACCTCCTGAAAACGCCCGGCAAATAAAAATCGGGAACACCACTATCGAGATCATCCGACACTTTTCGGGTACCTGTACATATGAGGATATTGTCTGTAAAGCCATTAAACGCCTTGCGGAAAACGGCTGAACGGCTTGCTTTTTGCCCGTTTTTACGGTATTATGGTAGAGCAAAAGCAGGTTGTTTGTTGCTGTGGAAAGGAGTGTCATGGCAAAGCAACAACAACTTAACGCGGCGGCATTATATTGCCGTCTTTCACGCGACGACGGCGGCGACGCCGAGTCAAACAGCATACAAACCCAGCGAATGATGCTGCAAAAACACGCCAAAGATCATGGATTTCCCGTGTTCGGCGAGTATATCGACGATGGGGTCAGCGGCGTAACGTTCGAGCGGCCCTCGTTTAAGCGTATGATTGCCGACATAGAGGATGGCAAAATCGGAATTGTGTTGTGCAAAGACCTCAGCCGGCTTGGAAGAAATAACGCATTGGTCGCTTTCTACACCGAGATTTTCTTCAACGACCACAACGTGCGCTTTATTGCAATAAATGACAGCATCGATTCCGATTTGGGCGATAATGAAATTATGCCGTTCAAAAGCGTAATAAATGAGTATTACGCCCGTGACGCATCGAAAAAAGTGCGTTCCAGCTTGAGGGCAAAGGCGCAGCAAGGATGGTTTCTTGGTACCTACCCGCCGCTGGGATATATCAAAAGTCCTGCCGATTACCACAAACTGATTGTGGATGAACCGGGCGCGAAAGTGGTCAGATACATTTTCGCGCTGGCCGTTGGCGGGATGCCCTGCGGTATAATCGCGAATAAACTGCGAGACGAGGGAGTGCCGACAATCCGGGAATATTTCCATAGCATTGGGTTGTTTCAGAAAGACAGCTTTAATCCGTTGCACCCTCCGAAATGGCAGTCGTCGTCGGTCAGGCATTTGCTGCAAAACCGCGAGTATCTGGGATGCGTCGTAAACAATAAAGCGACGAGCAAATCCTTCAAGAACAAGAAGCGCGTCGAATTGCCCGAGAGCGAATGGACGGTTATTCCGGGAATGCATGAACCCCTGGTTGACGAGCGCACCTTTGATATGGCCCAGCGGACGGTAAGGACGCGCCAGCGAAAAGTGTACGAAAAGCACGAGAATATCTTCGCGGGCTATATAAAATGCGCGACATGCGGCACGAACTTATCCATATGCTGGGGCAACCATATCGCTTGCGGCGCGGCTTTTTTCTGCAACAAATATCGTATTCGCGGCCATAAAGACGGAAAGCTCTGCACAGCACACTATATTCCATACGACAAGCTGTACGGAGCGGTATTGGACGATATACGGACGATTGCCGGAATCGCCAAGCTGAGCGAAGATAATCTCCGTGGATATGCCGAAAAGATGGCGAAATCCGGCGATGACAAAGAGTCAGTTCTGACCGAGAAAGAAGCGGACAAACTGAAACGCCGGAAGGCTGAATTGGATACGATAATCCAGAAGCTCATTGAGCAGAACGCGCTGGGAATGATTACCGATGAACGCTTCGTTACGGTGACGGCGGCGTATGAACGCGAACAGGCGGATTTGAAGCTCAAATTGACGGAATTGCAGAAAAAGCTCATTTCTGGTCAGGACAAAACGGAGAGCTTGATAAAATTCCTGAACATCATCAAGCGATATAAAGACGTCCCCGTTCTCGACCGCGCCTTGCTAAACGAACTGGTGGAAAAAGTGATCGTTCACGAAGCCAGTGACAAAGGCGCGAATCGTAGACAAAAGCTGGAGATCCATTACCGGTTTATCGGCGAATTT
>JGI20166J26741_11394448_pt1 | contig 13845 bp, 5 predicted proteins | sample TergutCu122P5_FD_26741 | JGI IMG/M metagenome (IMG submission 26741)
GGGGGGGGGTAAGGAAAGAAAACCTGTCTTAGCCTCGTTAAACGTGGCACATAACTGGTGTGTGCCAGTCGGTGTGCTTGAAGTTGCGGTGCGATATATGTCCTTAATAACAAGAGACGGTTTTACGGTCTGTCGTAACGTGTCCGGCGTTTTGTGATGATGCTGTATGCCGAAGCCGCACGTAGGAATAATGGTAGGATATTAGCTCAGGGCTAAGAGGCAGTAAATATCCTTCAGCCGTTACAAATTTGGTTTTATTCTTTGGAGTAGATTCCTTTACCAGGCTGTCGTCCTGTGCTCATAGCATAAAAGTCCCGATTTCAAAATTGCAAGCTTTGCTGGGAGAGTGGTAAGTAAATGCGCTAAGAGTACGGTAGACTATATCGACACTTTGCCAAAGGAAATAATTTGTCACTTCCTTCTGATTCTCACTAAAAAATCAGCGTTTTTACCTAAAAATTAGAACACGATTCCAGTTGATTTAGATACATGTTTTCTTGGAGGAAGGATGCGCGATGAACACTTCATTCATGCAGTTTTGCTTTACAAAACACTAGGCCCTTCTACAACTCCACGTTGGCCCTACTTCGTCTCACCGCGTCACTGCGCGATGCGAGTGACTTTGTGCATGACTTCATGAAGAGAAACGCCGAAAGTTGTTCAGCTCCTTAAGAAAATCTGCACTGCTTATCCTGAAGAAGCTCAACACATATCTCACCCTCACACATCAGTTAACTAATTAGGAATAAGGAAACAAGAATGGAACTGCTTTTCTATACAATAATTCCCCATATCACAAAGAAAATTGTTTGCTGGAAGGTCTTTAGGCTTCGCCCACTAATCTTGTCCGTAAGAGTAACATTCAGACGAAAATTGCCTGTCTTGTTTGGAGCTTCCAGTGAGTTCTGAAAGTAGGTAACCGGTCGTCTAGCTTTTTTTTTTTTGTATTATCTTAATATCCAGTGAGTCATGCGACGCCGTGTAGGTTGCTACAGATAAACGTGCCCATGTCATCATCAGGGCTCAAGATGCACCTCGCCAACAGTGACGAGGATATAAACAGGTGTTGTGGGGTTGGATGTAATGTTCAGGTTTAATCTGTCCCAATGCCTGGAGGCAGCAGGCTGCTCTGCGCTGTCACTCTGCTTGTTCCAGTCTACAAGGAGTCATTACTGTCCTGTTAATGTCTGCCATCAGAACCACAAACTTAATTTTTTGTGTTTTTTTTTGTTATTTTGTAAAATATTTTCGTTGTAAATACACTATAATTCATTTTAGAACGACGTCAAAAGTTCGAAATTTTGTTCATGAAGAGAGTAAGAGCTGAAAAAGTTTAAAGGAATGTTGGCAGTCATCCGGTTTACAATCTGTTGGACCCTCTCTGCTATATGTACTGCAGAAAGTATAAAAAGCCAAAATCTTGCTTGTTTTTTACGGGTGTAAAACTTGGTCCCTCATAGTGAAGGAAAAACACCGACTGAGCTAGTCTGAGGAAGGTATTAGAGCGGATGAGGAATAAAGTGAGGAGAAATGAAAAATTGCATAATGAAAACCTCCATCAATTGTACTGCTTACCACCTACTATCAGGATGAACAGAACAAGATGGAGGAGTTGAGCAGGACATGTGGCATGCAGGGGAGAAAGAAGTAGAAGATTTTGGTCGGGATATGTAAAAAAAAGTCCACTTGAAAGACCTAGGCATATGTGGAGGGATATTATTAATATGGGCCTTCAAGAATGTGGTGGGAAGATGTGGACTGTATTCAGCTGGGTGAGGACGAACACTAATGTACGCTCTTATGAGGGCGTTAAATAACCTGTGGGGTTCGTAAAATGCGTCTTGTCAATCCCGAATAACGATAATTTTTCGAACAAAGACTAAACTTTATGGAATGGCATGAATTGAGATACTATTTAATGAGCTATCGTTTTCATCAGCAATGCTACTACTCATAAACGCTGTTTTTACTGCGTTCTACCATTATGTTTGTTATTAAACTTCAAAGTTTATCATTTTATTGGTTCTAGAGGTTTTCGACTTCGTTAGCCGTGCCTGTCATCCAAGCCCTCTGAAATACCTTTTTCTGTGTCGTTATGACGGCAAGGATGTGTAGCCAGATAACCGACGGCGCTATAAAATGAATGGGAATTCTGTCTCATCTTTATCTCGTCTTAGCTCTAAAAGTTTTTTTTACAGATAATTTTCTAGCTGCAGTAACAAATTTACGTGCTTGGTTGTCGGTAGAAATTCTGACTTTACAAGATCTTTCTTGTAAATGCGATGCAAACCATCTGTTATTCAATTCCACTTCTTTCTTTAGTAACTCCTACTTCGACATGGCTGCAGGGCATGACCTATATTTCTGCTGTATTATTTCACAAGCACATTCATTTCTGATCGCAGTTTCACAATATTACCTTCTTCATCTTCCTGGTATTCGATGAAGCTGGTAATTTTAAAGTGTGATATTTAACGATGCTACCTATCTTTAAGACTAAATGGCATTGGTGAGATAAAGAAATGAGCAGTTACCACTGGTGGAACGATGCTGACTGGAAAAACCGAAGTACTCTGAGAATATCCTGTCTTAGTGCCAATGTATCTACTATAGAAGTCACATGAACTGACCTGGGATCGAACCGAGGCCTCTGCGATGCAAGGCCGGTGACTAACCGGGCTTTTTCTAAATAATGTTCTTCATTCGTCAGGCGTTTAATAAAAAGTCATATTTTGTCATGTGGTTAAGTCTTACACAGTTACACTGGGATTACCTAATCATGCAGGGGAAGAGGTTCGGTAAATCACCATCATTGCCACTCTCGTCTTGTGTACTAAGTCATTATTGGTTCGGAATGCAGCTGATGGGAAGGAGCAGGCAATTTGCTTTGTTCACAGGTAGGAAAATGCGTAGTTTCCATAACACTTCATACTCCCCATTCATTTATAAGTCTTCCCGCGTTCTCTTGTAAAGGAAATCCATAGAGTCCAGCGATTCCCATACTTTCAAAATATTGTTTTTTCTTTCAATTCACTTCTGTTATTTTTTAAACGGTTAGTAAATTTATTATTGAGACCAACAAATGCACAACATACATACATTAACAATACTTTATATCGTAAGTACTCCTACATGTTTCAATGCACTTGCATCATCTTCAGGGAATCTTAATCTTCTGCTTTGCTGAAGTTACAGAAATCGTTAAAGATACAAACTTACTGAGTTGATGCATCGAAACATGTAGGAGTACATATACATACATACATACATACACATATATGTATACATATATATATATATACACATATGTATATATGTTGTGTATTGGTTGGTGTGGATAATAAACTGTACATGATGCACGGTAGTACATTACAGCGGTTAGTAAGTTGTTAGAAAAAAATAGTTATTAACGTGTTTGGACCTAATTATTTAATAAACAGAAGTGTTGGGTATTTATTTTGGTCTGGGATGCGCCTTGAAAAAATTGCTGAGTTTGGGAACTGCTGAATTAAGGTCAATGAATTTGAGGGTCCAATATTTGCTACACATCCCATGAACCGCATGCACTAGTATCCACCAAATGGCGTTTGTTTCTTGATCTTGACTATATGTTGATGTTGGGGAAGATCAGCCATGTTTCAGGGACATATTTTGGGTTCGTACATTGTAATGTGGTCAGTCTACCGGGTGTCCGTTTTTCCAAAACAGGTTGTGAGACGGTCGGGAAGTGTGTCTCTATTGTAGCACGAGGCACAATGGTCGAATTACTGTTCTGAGCCATGAAACAACCTCCATGTTCTAAGAAATCCGAAAATAGAGACAACAGGGCTCTTTTTTCCGTAGTGTTAGTAAGTAGAACTACATGTCAGCTCTTGAGGCGGCCATGCTAAGTTTTCCTACTTGTTTTTTTTTTATTTTGTACAATGACCAATAAATGCACAATTAATTGACAAATTATCACACTCCTCTTACAGGTTTCGACACTATTATGTCATCCTCAGGGAGTTCGTAGTCAGTACTTTGCTAAGTTACACAAGTATGTCAAATGCAGTAGATGGTAATACAATTTAAATTTATATCACATTGGTCTTATGCTGTTGAAATCTCAATGTTTAAAATCTTTAAAATATTAGAATTATCCTATTTATAATAAAATAGACTAAAATCATTTTGTTATTATAATGAAGTCCGTCTGTGTGGTGGCTTTATAGACAATCTGTATGTTGATGCTGTCGTCTTACTGGCCCGGTATGTACTTTTACTTTCCTACTTGCTCCAGTTTCAAAGTAGCATACTTAAGCCACGTTCCCTCTTCTGGCCTGTACAGGGAACCGATTGTGTACAAGTCGCACTGCTCCCATGGCTGGTTTATTTGGCAATTATTCCTACTCGGATACAGTGCTCAGATACTTACTTGGTCGCTGTAAACCTCTTCATATGACACTTGTACTTTTTCACTAGACGTACTTATGGTACTGATTATCTACCCACCTACCTGTAAGTCACTTTTATCCTTGCTAAGTATCAACGATTAGTGGGAATGGAACAAATCTCGACTTGAACAAGTACAAAAACATCGCAGATTTCTCTGACCTCTGTCGCATTAACCGACACTTGGTAGGAAAGAGACAAGTGTCCAATACTTGTAAATTCACATCGTCCCAACGTAGTGGCAAATGTTTGTAAAATATGTCGCTCGTGGGACTGTGCAGGACTTGGATATATCTGAGTTTGGGAGAAGGGTTTGCTCAAATAAAGCACAAAAACGCTCTTCTTCATTTCGTTGAGGCTTTAGTTATTGACACATGTAGACTTCAGAATCTTGATTTGAATGCCATTTGCGTTTATGAAGCTTTAAATTGTTCATAGGTCTGCTTACAGTTTCTATAGAATTACTAAATAGTTCAACAAAATACAGGTGGGTGAGTTGAAAAGTATCAAGGGGGAAAAAAATATATAAATTTTATTTTGTTGCTTCTACTGCCCAGTGTGTTTTGAAAATTCTTCTGGTTTCTCTGAAAATTGATGCTACTGAACAGACCCAAATATCACTGTAATGGTTTAAAAAATACCTAACGGATTCCTACCCATGACTTTGAATTTATTGAATTGATCGCTTTCACAGGAATTTACATAATCATAAAATCATTGATTTGGATTAGAGATAAAAGACTCAGTTCGTACTGCGCAGTAAACACACTCCGTCTCAGTTATAAAAACCAGTCAGTTAATGCTGTATAGGGAAGTAATCGCTGTTTGTTCAGAGATCCACACAAAACACATAAATATCCAGGCCGTACCGCGCAGTAAACACTCTCCGTCTCAGTTATAAAAACCAGTCAGTTAATGGTGTTCAGGGAAATAATCGCTGTTAGTTCTGAGATCCATACAAAACACATAAATTCACTTTGTGGGTAAAAACATAGAAAAGTTAAACCCTTGAACTTATGGTACATAAAGTAACAACTAGATCTTAAAGCATTAAGACCCATAGAGGGTCTGATGATAATTTAGTACGGTTTTGTTTGCGTTGTGCTCGGGCACTGGAGTGTTTTATGAAGCCTTCTGTTCCAGAAAGACTCCCTGCAGCAATACTCACGAAGAAGAGAGCGCTGCTCGGATTTGAACCAGGCATCTACAACACTGTGAATTCGAAACATCTGCGTACAGCTGCAAGCCTTTGGTGCTGTCCGCCTTGCAATAGTCTGCGACAGCAGGTGAATGGGCTGAATCAGCCAACAGATGTATTAAAGTGTCGTAATGATGCAGCTGCTTGAAGCAGCCCAATTGTAAATCGTGTCGTATTCGACAAATGTCTGAACTGCGGTCAGCGCCTGTGCGACTGTCTCTGATATCCTGATCTTGCAACTGCAACGTGCAAATATTAAGGGATATGGGGGACATATCGCCACTCATTCTTAACTTTGGTACTGGACGTTGATGAGTGATGAATTTCATAGCACCGATAGCTGTGTTTATGAGGAAAGATTCACGATGACTTTGGAATTTGATGGTGGGAGTGTTCCAGAGTCGATCCCGGCGGTTTTAAAAAAATAACAGGTAATTTTGTACCAAACTGGTGTGTATTTTTAACGATATGAAGAGAGCAGTGGCATATTGGGTCGAGTTGTCAAAAACAGGTGTTTAAGGTAAAGGACTCCTGCAGGGATTTCGCTTTGCAAAAATGTTTCTTCAAGAAATTTGTAAACTGGTTCAGAGAGATGTACAATAACTCAGTTGCAAGTGTGGCAGTGTGTTAAGTATTTGGGAAAGATAGTAAATATCAATATGACATCCAAGAAGTAACAAGAACAAATTACATTCTGAAAATGTCTGCTTCTTTTCGATTCAGAATATTGCGCTTCCTCATCTACTATCTAACTAGACAGGCAATGTACGTACAACATAACACTGAGGTACGTTCGTGCAACCATTGTTGCAGTGGAGAAACAATGAGTATTATATATTGCGAGGGTGTGTTTGTAGCCTTAGGTATCCAGCATGCAATGCGCATGCGCCATGTTGTCGTATGTGCCTTGCCGGCTGTAGAATATTTTTCCACATTATCTCATAAAAGGCACGATTTTCGGGGAAAAAAAGTAATTGAACGTAAAATTTGTGTTTTGGTTTCCTCTATACATTAGTCTGAAACTTTTTCATTCTAAGAAGAACTGAGCAAAATATGATAAAAAATTATACTGGTCTTTAGGTAAAGTACCCGTTATTCTTGTCCGATTTTAATGAAACTTGAATTTTCGCGACAGGTTTTCTAAAAATCCTCAAATATCAAATTTAGTGAAAATCCTTCCACTGGGAACAGATTTGTTCCGTGCGGACCGACAGACGTACAGACATGACGAAGCTAATAGTCGCTTTTCGCAATTTTGCGAACGCGCCCAAAAACGAAACGATTAAAATACGCTTAACCATAATCTCGTCTCTTATTCTAAATGGATACAAAACTCAGTCTCACAAAATGAGGGAGAAACACAAGCTGAGGGTTTAGTAGAACAGCGTTCTCTTAAACTGATTTGAGCATAAGTGGGAATAAATAATATGAAATTTGAGAAAACTGAATAATGAGGGCGTCATTATTTTCATACCTCATCAAACGGTCATAATTATTGGGGATCATCAAATCAAAGAAGACGTGGGCGGGGCGTTTGACACGTGGGAATGGGAATATGAAAGCATCCAGAGTTTACTTAATGCTGGAGGAAAGATGTCACCTGTAAGGCGTAGGCGCAGACGGGAGTATAATATTAAAACGGATTTTAGAGGAGTAGAATAGCAGGTTGTGGACGGGATTCATCTGGCTGAGAATATGGACAAGTGGTTAGATAAAAAATTATCAGTTCCTCATGAACTGTGCTCCGTAGAAATAGTAAGGAAATACAGTTTTGACGTGTGGGTTCCGTGGATTGCAAACCAAATCCAGTTACACTGGAATATTGAACCTGTACAAACCCAGTCGTTACCCTAGTTGCACACTACAACACTACAAACTACACTAATCTAACACGATGCACTTTCCCTACGGATTGTGTTTATGAATTTCACATCATTCAAAAAATAAACAGTGATTATTTGCCTAACTAACCTTAAATGTTCTTTATAATAAAATGGCTTTGTGTTCTCACTGAAGAAGTTAGAAGAACTAAAAAAGAACTACATGGAGCAGTGTCAAACTTACAAGTGGCAAAACATGAGAACTCGCAAACAAAGCAATGGCCTTTCGGATCTCGGGGAAGTACCGGACCGAAAAATACTTCTAAAATTCTTCTAGAAAAGCTGCTAGTTTCTCAAATAACCAACATTTCCAAACATGTTATGAAACCGAAATTTTAATACTGTAATTACAAGGAATGCCTCTTTCCCCGTCATGAGCCAGATTAATCCAATCCAGGCACTTCTGTTGTGTTTAGTTCAGAACAATTTTAATATTATCCTCTCATCTAAGCTTAGATTTTCCAACTAGTTTTTTTTTCCTTCCGGTTCTCCTACAAACAAGCTGAATGTGTTTATTTGCCAACATACATGCTACATGTCCCGCCCATCTCATCCACTGTGCGGGAGGAACTTGATTTTTATGTAAAATTAACGTCAGTTTTCGAATCATTAATTCGTAAGACTAATTTAATGTGTTTTTTGTCTATCTGCAAGGGTTATTGCGACCTTGTAAAGGAAGGAGTGTCTGTTTGCAACAAATTACAGTCGAAGAGTCACATGAAGGATCGCTTCTCACGCACCCCTCCGGGCTCCAATTACATTCCCCTTACGTGCTGATAGTTCCTACCGGTAGCATTCGCTGACAAAGACGAGAGACAGTGCGCATTCAAATACACAGTTACTACAAAGCAGTTGTCACCAGTGAAATACACGCAGCAGTATGTCAGTGAAAATTTGATATCTTGTTGAAAAATTGTTCATGTGTCAGAATGGAAGTTTCTGTACACCAAACTTTTGATTTACGCCCTAGATGTAGCCCTGAAAAATCAGGCGTAAAAAAAGTTGTAAATCAAAAAAGATATTCCCATGGGAAAAAGGAGTTAGCTTAATAAATTGCAGGCATCCAAAGGCCTTAAACTGAAAATGAAGATATTCAGGTCTAGTTTTATCACTGCATTTTATCATTGCATACATTCTATTGATTATTGAAAATGAAAGGGCGTAAATTAAAAAGTATGTATTCGCAAGGGAAGTTAAAGCTAAGTTTCTCTCTAAGTTTACTCTCCTTGATTTTGATCTGATTTTTATCTGCGTGTGTTAAAAGCTCTCTTCCAAATTCGTTCGAAGAGAGAGCGATAAATTTGGTATATTTTCTTTTTCGAGACTACAGAATTATCCGATTCCTCCTCCTTCATTTATGAATTTGTTAGTGATTTATGACCTGCTTTATCTTCCAACCTTACAGCAGGGGATCTGTGCCATTATTTCTCTGTTATATCACGTAATTCATGCATCAGGCGGCTTCCAATTTCTCGTAACAGCAGTATTATTTATATATGTACATATTTACTCCATTCGTGTTGCTTCTTAATTGATTTTATTGGTTGTTATTTACATTTCAGTAGGTCAGCGTTCGGTCTTGATTTAAAGTACTATCATATCCTGCGGGAGTTTCGGACAAACATCGTATACTAGCTGCTTCAAAGGAACTTGCTTCTCTTGTAGTTATATAAATCACTGCAATCATGCTGAAGTGCTGCTCTGCTTCCTGTTACAACAAATACGAGTAAAATGCTGAACATGCTGCCAGTTGAGGCTGCTACGGTAGAAACAGTCAGTAATGATCCAGAACGCAAAGTCATAACACCTGAACTTTTGTACTTTCAATTTATTACTCCCTGCCGCATGTGTCAGTCATTCGTTCGACTGTCTTCAGGTAGAAAAATGCAAGTGGAAAGGAGAAATGCTTGAAATGGTTGACGGCAATACGTATGTCAGTTTATTTGTGATAAATCAGAAGGGGACGAATTTTACAAAAATCTCTGCCAGTGGTCACTGACACATCGCGGGGTGCTAAAGTGAGCGCGGGTGTTCTTCGAGTGAACATCTGGCCCAAAAGTGGTGTCCTTATATCCGTACCTTTATGTTAAGCTACTGAGCCAAACTGAACGCGGCTGTCCTACAGCAAGACCTCAAAGTGCAACCCCTACACAAACAAGACTTCTCAGTGTGAACAATGTACCCAAATAAGACCTCTCAATGTGAACACTGTACGCAAATGAGACATCTCAATGTGAACACCGTACCCAAATAAGACCTCTCAATGTGAACACTGTACCCAAATAAGAACTCAAATGTGAACACTGTATCCAAATAAAGCCTCTCAATGTGAACACCGTATCCAAATAAAGCCTCTCAATGTGAACACCGTACCCAAATAAAGCCTCTCAATGTGAACACTGTACCCAAATAAGAAATCTCAGTGTGAAAGCTGTAGCCAAATAAGACCTCTCAATGTGAACATTGTACCCAAACAAGACCTCTCAATATGAACACTGTACCCAAATAAAACCTCTCCATATGAACACTACCCAAATAAAACCTCTCAATGTGAACACTGTACCCAAATAACAAATCTCAGTGTGAACACCGTAGCCAAATAGGACCTCTCAATGTGAACATTGTACCCAAACAAGACCTCTCTATGTGAACACTGTGCCCAAACAAGATCTCTCAATGTGAATACTGTGCCCAAATAAGACCTCTCAATGTGTACACTTTACACAAAACAAGACCTCTCACTGTGAACATTTTACCCAAACAAGACCTCTCATTGTTTACACTCTACTCAAACAAGACCTCTCAATGTGAAAATTGTATCCAAACAAGACCTCTCAATGTGTACACTTTACACTAAACAAGACCTCTCACTGTGAACATTTTACCCAAACAAGACCTCTCATTGTTTACACTCTACTCAAACAAGAACTCTCACTGTGAAAATTGTATCCAAACAAGACCTCTCAATGTGAAAACTCTACCCAAATAAGACCTCTCAATGTGAAAGCTGTACCCAAATAAGACCTTTCAATGTGAACACCGTACCCAAACAAGACCTCTCAATGTGAGTAATGTACCCAAATAAAACCTCTCAATGTGAAAACTGTAGCCAAATAAGACCTTTAAATTTGAACACTACCCAAATCCGTAACTGTGAGCTTAACCTGACCTGATGGTTAGCCTAGCAGTAGTGCCTACCAAAATTAAAGGTAAGCATTCTTCGCTCTATTATCACCTTCTCAGGAGGCTTTTGGATATCATAGCCCTCTAATTATACCAAAAAGTCCTTTCCCTGGGTACAAAGCAATCGCAACGTGAATATGCCACATAGAAGTTCTTCATACTACTGGAATCTGTTGTTACTATTTTCTCATATGTCACAGAGAGAGGAAACAATTCTCTTCCTATTACGTAGACCCTATATGACTCTAATGGGAAGGCAAATAACCCCGCAACCTATTAATGCCACAACAGAGCAGACACAGGTGACGCAGGCTCACCCCACTTCACACCGTGACGGTATGTACATTGAGCACAGCCACTTTTCCTGGCCGTCTTTCTATTAAGACCTCGACGTTTAATCCGCACTCAACAAATACGTTTGGAAACTATTATTATAGGTTATCGGAGGCGCGGTAACTCAGTATAGTGAATAGGTTAGGAACTGGAGGGCTGAGGAAAAGGAGTTCCATTCTCGTTACGGGAGTGGATTTTTCTTCCTCGTAGGCGTCAAGTGTGACTATGACTATTTCAATGAGTATCAGGGGCGCTGTCCACGGGTGTAAGGCGGCCGGAGTCCAAAGCTGATAACTTCATTATATCTAATGCAGAAATAAAGACCCGACTCTTACGGCTTCATGCCGTGGTGCTTAATAAGTCGCAGGGACAGCGTTGACTTGACTTGACACATATTTCTTGCCATCATTTTCCCCGGCCAAAATTTCTTATCTATTTCTCACCTATTTCTTCTGTCTAGCTGCACCTCACAGAAAACATGTTGATATATTGTGTTCTGCAGTACATGTATGTGGTCAGTGTAGTGTGTCGGTATTTCTGCAGTATAATGCCGACGCCACCTGTTGCGCCCCACCGAGTGGTTGGAAACAATCGAACAGGTTATGACGCCACTCCGAGCGGTGCTCTGCGTTGGACAGGAAACACACCGCTCCCATAAACTGTACAATTGTCTTAATCCGCTGTTTTACCGACTGACCACGCCCTTCATTGCTTCACACAACTCGGCCCAAGAATGCTCATGCTGTTCATTAAACAGTGTGACAGCGCCATATGATATGATCATGTCCATCATTAAACAATGTAACTTAACCCTTTAGCGTGCTTGAACATTTCCATCAGTCAGGACTCTTGTTTGACTGATTCACAGAATTTTAAAACCGAGTGATTTTACCTAACAGTTTTTACATCAGTGGAGACAGAAGGACGTTCCATTAGTGGTGCTAGAGTCCGGTTCAATAAGTGGTGCTAGATTCCGGTTCTATTAGTGCTTCTAGAGTTCGGTTCAATCAGTGGTGCTAGAGTCCGGTTCAATCAGTGTTGCTTGAGTCCGGTTCAATCAGTGTTGCTAGAGTCCGGTCCAATCAGTGCTGCTAGAGTCCGGTTCAATCAGTGTTGCTAGAGTCCGGTTCAATCAGTGTTGCTAGAGTCCGGTTCAGTAAGTGGTGCTACAGTCCGGTTCAATCAGTGGTGCTAGAATCCGGTTCAATCAGTGGTGCTAGAATCCGGTTCAATCAGTGGTGTTAGAATCGGGTTCAATCAGTGGTGCTACGGTCCGGTTCAATCAGTGGTGCTAGAGCTAGTTCCATCGTCGAACCCTAAAAATCGCACAGCGAGATTCCAGTTTTTCAGAGCGACGCTGCTTGAAGATTCAAGTTTTCAGATATGACCCCCTGTCATTGGACGAGCAGTTCAGATGTGTGGAAGGAAGGTGTCTCCTCCGTTGTCAGGTACAAACAGTCTACTTCTTGGAATGCTTGATCCTGAGTAGGAAGATGCCACGATTCTTCGAATCTTTGGGAAATACTCGCTGGACCACACGGGATTATATCCCGGAATACTTTAGCTTTCTATTCAAAAGTCAGTAGTATTCTTTAATTAGAGTAGTAAGCAATATGCAGCGCCACATAAAAACACTGAATGAAGTGTATATACGAGTATTTTAATGCCAAAATTGGGGCTGCATCTGCGATTCCAACAGCCTTCTAATTGTAATTCTTGAGCACATTGCCATGTCCCTCGAAACCTCAGTGCCTGCTCACCAAAAGCTACAGCGTCACAACTCTGAAGATTTGAATCATCAGCATCACAGCTATGAGAACTTAATATCTCACAAATCAGGCTGTCGTTCAATTGCGCTGAAATGCGTTAAAACGGTAATAGAGAGAGGAAGGGATGTTATAAAACTTAAGATTAAAATATACGCTTTTCAACGAGTTAGACACAAGGTACTGAAACCTTGTGGAGGATGGAGGACGACTTCACCAAGTCTTATCGTTGGCATTAACGGAGTTTGATAGATCACATTCAAGTCCCGAAGGTGGAAACAGAAAGGAAATAAAAGACTAAAAAGCAGAGAAGAAATAGGAATAAAGTAAAGTGGAAATGCAACAAGGAAGACAAAGAAGAGTGGAGATGTCGGCACTGGAAGGCAGCTTGTTAGAGACAAAACACGAAGTTTCTGAGGGTGGCTGCGGGTGAAGAGATGTCGGTTCGGCATGGCACGTACAAGCGCTTCAAACTTGTTCAGGAGCAGCATTCTGTCTGTCTGTGTCTCTGTCTGTCCGGCTTGATTTATAGTGGAAGTTTGCACTGATGTGAGCTGCAGACGTGGAAGATAATCCTAGGAAATGAATGTGCGACATATGACCTAAAGAGAGTGTCGTGAATTCCTAAACGCAGTGCTGCTAGTAACCCGCTGTCTTCTTCATTAAAATTCGATGTTGATATAAACAGTCGCAAATTCAGAAACCTTGGAAATCCGTAGCATCTTGGCACGGCAGATACTCCGATAGGAAACGAGTGCATTCATTGAGCGTGAGAGCTTCGTGTCTTTATCGTGATTTCAAGCGAAGTAGTCGAGAAATGCGATCTTCTAGGAAATACCACTACTCGCTGAGTAATAGCCCAGAGAGCGCAGTTCTCTTCGCGTCTTATAAATGGCTGCCAAATGAGTACAGTGATACCTCGGCTAACGAAGATAATTCGTTCCGGAATCACACTCTTTAGCCGAAACTTCTCGCTGTCTCGAACGTAAACAACCCAGTCGGGTTGGTGTGTCTCCCCTATGTGATGTGGTCAGCTCATTTCTTTGTCACACAC
>JGI20166J26741_11395559_pt1 | contig 13841 bp, 8 predicted proteins | sample TergutCu122P5_FD_26741 | JGI IMG/M metagenome (IMG submission 26741)
GCCGCACAAATTCACAATTTTCAGATCTTGTCACATTTATTTGATTTTTCTTTCCAATCTCTTTGCGGAGCACTTGGAGATGCTTCGCGGAGCACTTGGTACTCCGCGGAGCACAGTTTGGGAATATCGGCTCTAGAGCATGGATGTGCAGTCTTTTGTCCGTGGAAGAGGGGTGTCCAATCTTTTGTCCGTGGAAGAACCCCTAAAATAACTATTATGTCCGAGGAACTTCTACCTAAGGAAATCTTTTACAGGTCATTAAAACTTCGTAGCGGGGGAGCATATTGCAATACGTGCTGAATTATTGTCAACAAAATGTATTTGTAAAGAGGCGCTAATCACGTGTAATAAAACTGAAGCACAATTCTAAGGATATTTGGAATTTTTGCCGTATTTAAAAATTTGTATTTATTAGTTCCACGATTTCTCGTGGAACCCCTAACGACGTTCTGCAGAACCCTGCTTGTGAAACACGGTTCTAGAGATGAGTACTAAGCCGTGTTCTAGGAATTAATAATGTATACATTCTGTGTCATATATAGGCCTAATATTCGAAAGAATGTCAATATCTTCGATAAAAGAAGAACGCAATAAAAATAGCTATTCAGTGTACGCCTTCGAAATTGCGGTTCCCTGATCTGCGGTCGCTGTGCCGTCTTACGATGTCCGCTCAATTCACAACCCAGCACGCCATCTAACTGCCAGCGTTTTACTGCCGTTTCGGCCCGCATCTGGTGCTGTTCTGCGCAATAACGCGGTAGCGCAGATTGCATTCTTTTTGCGAATGAAACAAAGAGACAACAAAGTGACTCAAGCTATCATTTACACTCGACTCGTGTGGAGTTCGTACAGTGCAAGGCACGAATATGGCAGGGAAGTAAGCATTTAGAAGCGGAGCGGTGGCGTCAAGTGTGCAATAAAGGCGCTCCGCGCTATGCGCGAGCTCGAAAGTGGTATTCCACATGCATTCGGACGGGTATTATTTCAGGTATATGCGATCAACTAATTTAGAGGGAGTTCAGAAAGTTATTTTTCTCTTATTCTCTATCGGCTAATTTAGATCAATTTCGGTAAATTATTTTTTCCCTTATATATGATCAGCCAATTGGGACAGATTTCAGAAAATTATTTGTAACTTACATGCATTTCAGAAAATTATTTTTGTCCGTTACATGCGATCAGCTGATTTGGACAGATTTTAGAAAATCATTTTTCACTTATTTGCTGTCAGATATTTTAGACATTTTACAGATAATTCTGTTTTACTTATGTGCAATCAGCTAATTTAGACAAATTTCCGAAAATTTTATTTCACTTGTAAACGTTTCGAAAGGTGCCATTTCACTTGTATTCATTCGACAAACTGCTCCGGACCATATGAGACGGGCAGACAGGCACGCAGATCGGGAAGTACTGTAGCACTGTCAGACGAATCACATTTCCCATAAGAACAACGTCAAAAGTAATCTTTCATGTTTCACTTTGCTTCCTTTTGTCGTGTTATCACGTTGACGGTTGTTATCAACTGTTGCATTATAAGTCGAAGGGTTGATGGAACGAAAAACAGACGACTTTGTCAGTAACTTTTGCTGGCAAGCCCTTCAAGTACGTGTAATGACGTTCGTTCAGCGTTGGCGTACATACAAAACTCGATACTCCTGATCTTTCTAACAGCTGGAATCCGTCTGTCTACCGTAGCAGTCAGCTGCTTCTGACCTTCAACGGATTACGATGATCTCCAGTGGTTGAGCCTCCTAAACCGTCTCTCCCCTACAGCTCAATAACTAATTCATCGTATCACCCATCCAAGTGATCAGCAAGCCATCTACCTCATGGTAGAAGATTTATAATTTTTGTTATGTTATTAATATAAATTTAAACAAGACAGGCAATGTACCTATACGTCATATTGATGCGCATTTGTGCAACCATTTTTGCAGTGGAAAAGCAATAAGTATTACATATTCTGAGTGTGTGTTTGTAGCCTTAGTTATCCAGCACGCAGTGCGCATGCGCCATATTGTCATCTGCGGCCTGTGTGGCTCTACAGAATTTTTCCACGTTATCTCATAATACGATTTTCGAAATAAAGTTATTGAACTTGCAATGTGTGCTTTGATTTAGTCTACAACTTTTATCTGAAACAACTCTCATTCTGAAAAGAACTGAGGGAAAAACGATCAAAAACGTGTATTGGTGTCCATGTAAAGTAGCCGTTATTCGTGTCAGATTGTAGTGAATCATGAATGTTCTCGACAGCTTATAGAAGAATACTCAAATATCAAATATCATGAAAATCGGTTCAGTAGGAGCCGAGTTATTCCATGCGGACGGACAGACGGACAAACATGGCGAAGCTGATAGACGCTTTTCGCAATTTTATGAAAGCGCCAAAAAAGAGACTGCATGTGTTTCTTCATGTTTGAGGGTGAGAGACAAGGAACTTGATTCTTGTAGATAAATTGATATTGATTTTTGAGATTTCACCCTATCCGATTTGCTTTGGGAACGCAGCTGTCATATCAGTGGTGGAGTACCTGTGTTTCTGCTTGAACATGGCGAACACGATTTAATTTCACGGCTTGGGTGTGATGGGACCCAAATATATCTCTCCCCTTGTAGTTTTCGGACGATTTCACACAGTGCTGCAAACACACCTTGTTTTTTAGAAGGTCTCATGCTGAACAAACCTACGGGCCTCCGTGTTTTAACGTGTCTTACTTGTTGCAGTTAATATTACGAGCTGATGAGGCATCTTTTGCATAGGCGTGCTTACAAGGTGTGGCACACCCTAATGTCTAAAAATTAGGTATTTATGCCTCAGTTTTCACGTTTGTATCTTTAAGCTGTGCTTAGTTCTTAATTTGGAAGAGTTTAATTACGTTGTATTTTCTTTAGTTTGTTTTGTGCATAAGAATACTGTCCTTTATGATTGAATATTAAACAGATATTCGCCTTATAAAAAATTAGAAATAAAATTTTCCGAATACGTGTGCCGCGCACTCTTTCGGCCTTTTGGAATTATGAAAGACGCTCACGACGTTAATTCACGGGACATGTGGTTTGATATGAGTGTCTTGGATGGTTTCAGTGAGTGTTTGATTTAGATAAATACAACGTTGTGGGGTCTTTGCCAGTTAATTTAGTCCTCACTGCCGATACTGCGCATTGCACGACTTATGAACTTGTTTTCTACACCAACTGCATTTGGACTGAGGCACTTATCTGTTCTTTGAAATTGTTGCTGTTTTGCTTACATTGTTGGTCCATTTTTCCCCATAACGTATATTTCTGTACTCCTCTCGTGTCTTCCGTTCTCTGGGGCCATTTAGTTTTAAAGAGAGACGTATGAAGAGGATCGTTGCCTCCCTCTCCGAAGGTCTGGTGTGTAAACTGCAATAATTTACAGATTTTGTAAAAACATTTGCAAGATACTACAAGGCTCTTTGTACCGTTACATTCTTACCTCGGAAAACCAGATGTTTGAAATATGATGCAAGGAAAATGTACTGAAAATATTAATATTTGAATGTGACAGTTTGATAATAACAGGAGAACTGGAGGGCTGAAATACTGAGTGGTGGGTTTCGTGATCTGTACTCTTCAGAGGGCGACGGAAGGACAGACTGTGCTATCTGAAGGTCAAAGACGTAAATTCACTGTTGCAGCTTTTAACACAGATATTATAGGTACGAAATTAATAAAGGAAACGAAGAAACAGAGTGAGATGTGAAGACATGAATTTGTCCATCGACGTTGACGGACCTTTGCTACAGATGGTAACTTCTTACCGACGTTTCGGTAAAACCTATCTGTTCCATCTTCGGGGTTCAAGAATCCAAAATACTTTTGGATTCTTGAACCCTGAAGATGGGACCGATAGTAGGAAGCCCGAAGTCACGCTTGTTACGTCTGTTAGGCCCATTAATTTCTGCGGACTTGATTTTCCTCTCCGACCCACTGATCGTGGAGGGTTCATCGAGAATAATGTACGGGTTTTCTGTGACCCCATATCGACTGTCCTGAGAATTCACTTAAGAAGTCAGAGGCCGCCGAGCTCCGAAACACGGCACCGCTACTAGTGTCAATCATGCAGTAGGCCTACTCGTCGACGGATCTCCGTGACACAGCCTTTCGCCGCGACTGACGCCTTCTTAGAACTGTTTGCTACGTTCTCTTGTTTGCGGCAGCGAGCTCCGCATACCGAACGGGTCGTCGCCGAAAGTGTTGGTTGTCGCCATCCGTCTCACATCCCGCCAATTCCTCATCCAAGTTCTGGATAGCGTGTTTACTTGCCACAGGTGGGTTCAGATGTTGTACACCTTTCCTCGACTGACATAGTCGCCGCGTATAGTTCCCCAGTTTCTGCAAGTTCGGGAGCAGAAAAACAAATTTTATTCATTCAAGACGGCGCCTCTAACATGAGTGTACGCACTATAGAACTTCGAACGAGTGGGTCAGGTGATTAACACAACAGTATGAGCTTGCGGGATGTTTAAAAGTGCGCTCATAGTGCGAACACAACTTCGTGACAGACTGCGCAGATAGGTCCTACTGTCCAGTGCGTCACTCTGTATAAGGTAGCGGATTCTCTATTTCAACTTGGGCCCGGTGAACTGTACCTTAATCGACTGTCTCTGGCGTCGCCGCCTTGATATCAAGCCTAGTATAGGCTAAAGTAACGATTTAAATTAGTAACTCATTATTATTATTATTATTATTATTATTATTATTATTATTATTATTATTACAGACACAGGCAGGCAGGGCATGAAGGCGCAGAGGGCAGTGGTGGTAAATTTTTACTCGTATTTGAATCTTGGCATTAGATGATGGTGGGTGTTTAGTGCTACGCTTCGGCTATTTCACCCTCGGAAAGGGGGCGCTATACTTGTTGTACAGGAGGCTGGGTAGGCCTTGAGGCCAGTCTGGACGGGTACTGAAAATCTTGTGCCCGCATTGGGGTTCGATCCCAGACCTTACTGTTGCTTTTCCACCCGATTCCGGATCACGACCTCCTCTTACGGGGCTTCGCGATTACGCTTACTGGACACACCACACTCATTAGGACTCCCCTGGACGAGTTATCAGCCCGACAACACACAACACTCACAAGAGGCAGGTATCCATGCCTCGACGGGATTCGAACCCGCCATTCCAGCCATCGGGCGGCCGCAGACCCACGCCTTAAGTCGTACTGCCACTGGGATCGGCTTATAGATGTGTTTATTGTATGGGATATCTGCGTTTGGTAAATTATCGTGCTGTTAAATGCCAGTGATGATTTTACAGTGCGCTGCACTTTACTGCTCTTATTTACTTGTTTTTTCTATGGATTATGCGGCTTTTCCATTACAGCCCTACCACTCTGTCCTATCTAATCCGGTTAAGCGGGAACCTGTTGTAGTTTCTGAGCAGTTCGTATTCAGACATTAGTGAAATGTTTTTCCTACTGGATGTCTCGTATCTTCAAATGAAACGTATCGCAAATCACACGTATACAAAATATTTTGGCAACTGAATGCGGGTTGGAAGACCTTACTTTGAGGGGGTTTTCTCGGCACCACCACATACAGATCGCCGCTGACGCGTACCCAGCGTCTGTGCCGGGAGTTAATCGGCCGGAGCCTGTAGCTGACCACTTACCTCTTCCTAGTGCCGAGATTAGGAAAGCGCGTGTCTATTCCTCCAGTCGCACATACTTCCTCCTCCATATTTCGCTTTTAAAGATCTGGCACAAGTTGGCTTCAAGCTGTACGTTTTGCTGTACTCTAGAGAATTGACATCTCACGAAATGCTACAACGAACACGTAATTGGAAACACAAGACTTGGGAAACGGAAACCAGTAAAACAACATATAACGAACAGTATGGTGTATAAGATTTGCTGAAATGTAGAAACAGTGCCATAAGCGGATATAATGACAAGTAATGGATACGAGAAGATGCATGAATACAATAGATCCAGTTTTTTAAAAAGAATCACCAAGCAGGATTCACAAAAGTGACTTCTCTGTGGCATTGATGTGTAATAACTTTCCCGTATCAATGGTGGTATTATTATTATTATTATTATTATTATTATTATTATTATTATGTTATATATTGTCATTGGTTAAAGCCTTTTTGTTAACTACTGATTCTACAAGTGTTGAAGTTGTCGGTATATCCCCAGTGGCTACGTTGTCATATTTATAGTCGTTGACGTGTAAACAGAATATCATATATATTTTCCACTGACACTCCCCGATTTTTGCAGTTCCAAGTTACGCAATTTCCGACGTACGCAGTTTTAATAAAGTGAAATTTTGAAAAAATAACTTTTTTGAAACGTCCGTTGTATTTTACCTTGCGGAAATTAAAGCGCAGTGAGTTGAAGGTGTGAGAAGAATACTGCTGGACGATAACGCTGGCGGCAGCGGGGGTCATGCTGCGGGCAAGTAAGTGCCAATGTGTTGGCTTTTGGATTTCAACTGTAGTGCCTTTTGTATACGTAGATTTGACCACACGTATACAAGTTTTCAACTTGGACAAAATGAGACTTGCGCCGGACCTTCAGGAAGGCGGTCTTCACACCTACGTAAGTCGGGATTGTCTGTAGATATGTTTTTGTTCTACCTCCTTACTAAATTGCACTTTTATAGCTCCGATGGATGGTCGGTTATTGCCGTCACCGTCATAAGTCGAAGCAGACATTCGTACGGCTGCCATTTCGTTGTTTTGTATACATTGTACAGAATATTATTGTAACAAAAAGTTGCAAGAATTTTAAGGCACTGTACGTTACTGTATTTTAGAACCGTAGAGTAGCTGGTCCTGTTGCATGTGCCTCCCAGCAAGATTGCGCTTCCGCCAAGTTATTTGTGATTGGACGATATGGCGTCAGGTTGTCCTGAAGAGACATAATATGTACACCAAGTTTTATGGAAGGCGATCTGCTGTTTCAGAAGCTGAAACGGTGCCCACGATGGTGGTGATGATTCTATTTGACTTGTTGGGTTGGAACTACGTTAAATATTAAAAACGATTCTTAGTGTCTGGTAGGAATATTTTGGCAGCTTCTAAATCAAATTTTAGTTTACTTTTAACAACTGAAGAAAGAGTTGCTGAAAGGAAAACGTCACATGTCTCAGGTCAGAGTTTTTTTGTGGGGGGGGGGGAGGTTAGGCTTTTTGTATACACTGCAATGAACTGGATTCCATAGAATGCGGTCAATTTCTTGTGTAGCTGAGCGACTGTCAGCTTCTCAAGTGGGATTCTGTACAAATTGAAACCTTGGAACTGCAGATGGGAACATTGATTGTTGATGTATATAATTTGGGCCTGTCTGTTGTTGCGTTAAGTTAATTTAGGCCTGTCTGTTGGTGCGTTAAGTTAATTTAGGCCTGTCTGTTGGTGCGTTCAGTTAGTTTAGGCTTGCCTGTTGGTGCGTTAAGTTAATTTAGGCCTGTCTGTCGGTACGTTAAGTTAATTTAGGCCTGTCTGTGATTGTATTAAGTTAAATTAGGCTTGTCTATTTGTGTGTAGCACGTTCATTTTGTACCATTGTTTGAATATGATAATATACATTTACGTCTTTGTGATTACGTTACGTACAGTACCACCAGGTTTAACACTCAGAAATTTTACGTTCTGCCTGCCGAGTGTATTCACGTGTATTATAATAATCTCAGAACAAACAGCAATTATTTTTCTCTGCAGAGTTAACTGACCGATTTCGGTAACCGAGATAGAATGTGTTTACTATGCGGTGCGGACTGAACCTTTGAATATGATTCCGCTTCATTTTGGACTTTAAAGTGATAGTGTGAACTTAGAAAGTTCCACGTCTCGTAACCCCGTCATGCAGGGGCTGTACCATTTCTGTTCGTTACTGTTTTGTATGCCCTACCTAGATTTCAGTTCCATCTTATAACGGGCTGTAATTTTCACTCTACGTTATTGTTTACTTGTTTCTGATGTATTAACGACATTCGATGGCTGTAGTATATAACGTGGATTGGTAGACTGACAGTGAATAATGAATTGCATATGTGTGCAAGGAAGTTGTCATGGACTAGTTTAAGGTACTTACCCAGCATTTTCCTGGAGGGACTAAGGAAGACCACGATATCCATTAGGATATTCGGTGTCCACACCGCAGTTCGGACCCGCCGTCGCCCGAAAAAAAAAAATCGGAAGCCTTACCGTTACAGGCATCTTGTGTGAGCGTCAAGTTGTGGGGCCGGAGATATTGTGTGGCTTGAAGAAGCGACGAAAACGGAAAGCGGGACTGAAGAAGGGCAAACAGGAAATTTCTGTCAACAGGAAATTCGACACACATCTTATTTACCTAGCGACAAATCGTCAATAACTTCACATGCAGTACCCACAGACTTTTCCGGAGATAGCAAAACGCAAACTTCAGTGGAACATGGCATGTGTGTGTGTGTGTGTGTGTGTGTGTGTGTGTGTGTGTGTGTTTGAAAGCAGAAGAATTAAATGTCAGCATTCCAGTTATTGCCGGGCACCTGAGACAGTTTTCAGCCCTAAAGTGATATCCTGTTGTTTCAGTCTGTTGGCAGTCCTGATAGAAACTGCGTAAAATGGACGCGTAATCAGGAGGGCATGGGTGTCTATATGTATTTCTGTGTATTTTATATAACCAACGAGATGCAACTGATACGATGTTCTTTATTATTATCATCAGCGCTCTACATGTTTGGGGCGGTTTTTTCCGCCCATCATCAGGAGCTTATAAATCTGTATGTGCAGCCTTGGGTATTGTCAACTGTTCCCAACAGTTCCAACCCATCCACACCAGCGGTAGACAGCAGGAAAGCATGACAATACCCAAGGCTGCACATACAGATTTATAAGCTCCTGATGATGAGCGGAAAAACCGCCCGAAACATGTAGAGCGCTGATAATAATAAAGAACATTCTATAAGTTGCATCTCGTTGGTTATATAAAGTACACATTTAGCGATGCACGGTTCCATGAACGTTAAAATGTATTTCTTTGTATATGTCATGTGTCCGCTGTTTCATTTCCGAAGTAGTCTGTGTCATGTACGTGAAATTTTCTTAACAGCGGTCCCCCGTTAATGTTCTCTGACCAATTTAACTCTAATTCGTATTCCGCCTCTATAGTACCAATTTAGGGTTTGTAAGAAACATAAATTATATTCTTTCAAATTTACTGAGATTAATGTGACCTTCTAAAGCGTGGCTTTTAATGTAGGTGTCATTAACGTGCTTAGCACACACATGAAGGGGTTTGCAGTGTCGTTATACTCTGTAGTTAGATGCAAGGGGAAATGTGCAACAAAATTCTTTTTGATTCTTGTCAACAACTTTGTTAATAACAAATCTTTCTTGTTTACAGTATTAGCTACATGTTTGAAGTTTTAGTGATGCCTTCCTCAGTCTAACCACTATAAAAATTTAAAGGGATAAAAAGCCGCAACATGTAGGTAATAATGTAAAGAAGGACTGATTGCCAATACATTTACGTTAACAGTATATAAAAAAACTTTTGATTCAGTTGAGGAAGCACAGTGGGCTGCCACGTACCTGGGCCGGAAAATGCGCACAGCGTGTAGTAGTCATTTTGTCTGTACGATTCGGTGAATTTATTTAACTAATTGACTAACAGGCTAGCTGAAAGGCAAACTTAAATGTAATTTAATGTGGCTTTTGCGTCGTTATGGTACCATATTGTAATCTGGTACGTGGACATTACGTACTTGGACTAATTTGACATTCAGTGGACTGTGCGTCGTTATATATTCTTTAATGAGAGCCAATAAGATGCACTATTTCTCAACTTTGTTTTGGTAAAGAACTGTACATGTTTCGGGCAGATTTACTGTCCATCATCAGGAGTCTTAATACTATATTTACAGCAATTGGTATTTGTCATACTAGTTATGTTAACTGTCTGCTAGCGAGGTGAGGATTCTGACCTCGCTAGCAGGCAGTCAATATAACTGGTATGACAAATACCAATTGCTGTGAATACAGTATTAAAACTCCTGATGATAGACAGTAAATCTGCCCGAAACATTTACAGTTCTTTACCAAAATATAGTTGTTGGTTTTTATTATAAGAGTACTTGGACTACTTGATCCTGACGATGAAGGTACTATGTCCTTCGAAACGTCGGGATCTCTAACCGCAAGGACACATCGTAGCACCCAAGAAGACTTACGTCAGCAGTACAACCGCTGTGATAACCGAAAATTTCATAGGAACATACCGCCTTCATCATTGAACATAGGAATTTTGAAATGTCGCGGAAAATTCCAAATATCCTTCGAAATACCACAGGTAATTGGCAATACTGGGGCGGTTCCCGTGCGCTAGAGTCCCGTTGCACACGGTGACGCACGGGAGGGGAAATGAAGGGGAAACTGGCGAATGGAGTGGATAGCCAGTACCCTTCACACTACCTCGGAACGTGGTGTATCCAGCATTACTACCGCTGACGCGCACACCTCGGCTGCCAGTAGTCGACTGAACTGACGCCCCCGCCGATTTAAATGGACTCATCCGTTTCGCCGATAGACGAAATCTGTTTTCAAACGCAGTCTACTAACTGCCTCTTTGTTTTGTGGCCTGTCAAGGTCTTCATTGGGTATGTTCCTCGGGACACGACAAGTTTTTTTTTCCGGTTTCTTTATCGAACATAATTTATGGAACTCTGCAGTGAATTGACCACTGAAGATTGAAGTTGTGTTGGTCTCCGAAACGCTTGGTGGTATGTGGCAGGCTGCAGCGTGGTGTTGTGACACCGTACGAACCTACCTACTGAATCGCAAATCTTACATCTTACGATCTTTCAAGCAGAGTCACGTATGGATGTTCGTCTAACAGTCCCATTATGGGACTGAGGAACCACAAGCCAGTAACACAGCACATGAACTGACTCTTCGCCCTGTACGTTCTCGTTGTTTTCTCGATTAATTCTTAGCGTTGTATTCAGATCCTGTTCTTATGGCGGATGTAATCTATTCTTCAGACATCGGGGTTCCACATTCTTCACAGTTTATCTTAAGTTTCCCTTTCACTGTAGTAAATTGAGTATCGTGGCTTTTTTTCTCTCTTTTTCCCACAGATCGTATCTTACAATGGAATAGAAATTCGGTTATATTAAGAATTTTCGCCCCCAGGATAAAATGTAATTTCGCGTTCGCGAAGGAGTTGCAGTGGGGTGGAGTGGGTCGTACACCGAGCAGAGACAGTGTCGCAGTTTATTTTTAGTAACAATTGATTCACGTTGTATGACGTCATCATGCCTAATCTCTTCCTATATCTAACAGTTCTGCTGGTGGGGTCTCCGTGCTTGATTTTCTAAAGGTGTCTGACAGTGATTGATTTACTATACCAGTAACCCATTTTGTCGGACATTGTCCATTGTATGAAGTGTATTTGATAGCGACGTTTCGAGAGTAAGGGTACTTTCGTTTTAAGGTTTATTTTGATTATGCTGGCAGATATTTGTTTTTATTTTAGCTACTAAACAGTCCTCACGAAGGGTTAGCATTTTCTAAAAATGTTCCTGTTTCGATCATAATCCTGGACTACGTTGTTAAGAATGCATTTTTACAGGTCTGTCAGTATGACCGCCAACTACCAGAGCGATGTTTTAATGTTTAGTTACGAATATTCTTTTGCAAAATCGTAGCCGCTGCGATTTTGCCACTTATGCTTTGAGTGCCTTACTGTCAGACTCTGCACGATATGTGTCCACATCAATATTAGCTTTTGAACGAAATTCGAAGGTGTTGTTAATCTGGTGAAAAATACAGGCTGTCTATTGTGTTCGCCCTCTCATTCTCGCCTGCTCTCACGTGGCTGGTTTGTGTTAGACAACCCCCTGACTGTTATCACAATACGTAACAAGGTGTACCTGTTCCCATACGAACGTTCCAGTTTCATTAAATCTAGAGGACGTGTAAAAATCTGAATTAGCAAGTTTGCGCTTTCCACGGCATAGGACGAACAGAACGAAGGCAAGCTGATCGTGTCCAAAGTCCGTGGTACACTTTTTCCACGTGACTGAGGTGCAGAAGTTTGAACCTTTACGTGTAGATGATCTCAATTCGTGGATTTAATATTTCTTTATGGTTTATCTATAGACACTGTCAGTAGCGGAGATTTTATAGCGCCGAATGTTAGGGTGATTTCATTGGGTAATTTCACATTAACGGAAAACAAAGTGTAAAAATTAAATGATGGTTTCCGCCTGTGATATACCTCTTGTAGCTATATCAGTTCAGCTCAGACCACTTACAGAGTAGCTGGACCCTGCATAAACTGCAGTAAACAGAACCAGACAGCAAATACCTATAGTCGACTGTAACGGAATTTTTGCTTACAGTAATTTGGTGACTGGTTGACTCGTAGCTCAAGATTTCTTCATGAGAAACTGCTCAGGAAGCCAAGAATTTCCGGTGTTTTATAGAACCCGGAAGTTTCATTACCGCTTTCACCGAAGCGTGCCTTTTACCTCTATCCAAAGACACATGAATCTGGTCCACGCTCTTTCATTCTGTTTGCCCACGATCAATTTTATTGTTTTTGTCCCATCTGCGACTGGGTCTTACCAAGCGGTTCTTTCCGTCGGATTTTCCCCCTATGGTTTTGATGCGTTTCTCTTTCTCCCCACACCTGCTACCAGTCCCGTGCATGTTATCCTCCTTGATTTGTTCACCCTGATGACCTTTGGTGAGGAGTACAAATCACGAAACTCCACGTTATGCATTTTTCTCTATCGTCTTTTACTCCATCTGTTTTGCCCAAATATGTTCCTCAGCACCCTATTCACTGACATCGTCATTCGGTATTCTTCCCTTAATGTCAGAGGTCAAGCTTGTTTCACGTCCGTACGAAACAGTAGGCAAGGTTCAGTATTTATGTTGATTCTGCGTTTTTGTAAAAATGAAACGGGGAAGACAAAAATTCTGGACCGAATGTTAGCGGATGTTTCACGAATTTAATGTTTACTTGTAATTTGTTCATCCGTGTAATTTTGACTTGTTAATTACTCGGAGAACCATCCATTCGCGTGGTTTAGAAAGTATGATTTGCATTTTATTCTCGTTTTAAATACCGTAACTGGTCCTTCCGAAGGTTCCAGCGGTATTCCACAACAATATTTACAGTATTTAATGCCAGTTTCTAGAGAGGATTATTCACGGTGTCATCTGGAAGATTGGAAGAGCAATTAAGATGAGACGTAATTATATTTTAATCCATATCATACAAATCGGTATGGAGTTTTGGATTTATCTTAAGGACGGCACCTCCTAGGCTTTCTTTGTTCCTTGGAAGCAGTGATTACATCATAGCGGTTCTCTCGCCCTTGCATTTTTAAGTTGATGCTGTTACTCTCTGTAGCTTCAACAAGGCAAGCCGGTGAATTGAAGGCTTCACCGTTTCATCTGTGAAGGCACTGTATGCATGTACATTTGCTTTTCTCTGACCCTGGAGTAAAGACTTCAGTACAAGTTCCAGCTCATAGAGTCGGCTGTGCATATTTCTTACCGAGAGGGAGTAGAATTTTGAGTGAAACAGGAGATGCTTTGATTAGCTACCACATCGGCGTATAAATCTGCTAAAGGCTTTGTGTTTGAAGCTCTCCTCGTTACGAAACTGAAAGTTTGTACAATTCACCGAATTGTGCAGGCTATCTGGAAGGACCTTATCTATGAAGGCTTTATTTTTAAATAACCAACCAGACGCACAAATTATCCGAATTTATTCTGTTATAAAACTCTACATGTTTCGGGCATCTTCTCTGCCCATCATCAGGAGTTTTCTACTGTACATTCGGCACTGGTGAGTTTCATGCAGG
>JGI20166J26741_11396670_pt1 | contig 13841 bp, 2 predicted proteins | sample TergutCu122P5_FD_26741 | JGI IMG/M metagenome (IMG submission 26741)
GGCACATGATGGTGGTAAGGTTGTCAGCCATAAGCACCAGCTGCTTTAGCCGCCCACGAGAAATCCCTGGTATTCATTTCTGTTAAGGGACCAAAAAACATCAGGGCCATATTGTGGCCAGAAGGGTAAAGTAAATGAGAAAACACAGTGACTGAATTGGTAATCGAACTCGCGACCTATCAAATTGTAATGCACAGTGTCGACGGACTGCATCACCATGTACCGCCATCACAGACAGCTTGTGACGTCATCACACTGATACAGTTTACCGCCACACACACTGCATCCAATTTATATCTTCCAGTTTTAGACAATAAAACTCTAAATAAATGACTCAAACAAAAAGTCAACACAAAACATCAAACTTAACCAGTTCCACTTCATGCCAGACACTTAACTCTGAGAACTCACCTTGATTTCTTTCTTCCTCTTTATGCTTAGTGCTATTACAGTTCAGTGGCGTACCGTGCGGTGGTTTTGGGGAATTCAAGCCCCCCCCCGAAATTCCGAAGAAATCAGTGAAGTCCTCGATCGCATGAGTAAGAACCGGCGTTTCGATTATCTTTTGCAGTTCACTGTGTTCTCATACGGTTGTAATTTATTAAATAAAGGTTCCTTTTAATACAAACCGTCTTGTAGTGGCGTATCTGGTTTCGGAGTTCAAACCCACCCCGACATCCCGAAAGTTTGACAAAGTCAAACCGGATTTCAAATTGAGTGGAAAATGGTTAGTGTTCCTATTCCAACATCCTAATTAGTTTAAACATTTTTGAATTTAGGACACCAACACCCCTATATCTAAAAAAAGGCAGTGAAATTCTAAAATTACAGCCGGTTCGCAATTGTTTTACATTAACAATGACAAAACAAATTGGTAGTTATCACAAATAGTCTAAAATAGCAAAAATTAAGAAAATTTTACTATGCAAAATGAAATTTTTTACCAAATTACAGCTGCCTCCAGAACCCCTGACTAGGGGCTACCGCCCCCGATCCACGTTCTCTCTGTCCTCTGTTCTGAACTGAATTTGTTGAACCAAGCCCCCTTCCCCGCGAAAAAATTCCAGTGTACGCCACTGCTACAGTTGCCATGCTGCTGTTGTTTCACACTCCATTTCTTCCCCTCAGCATCACGGATATTATATCTTGTAAAAGCTGGTTCAACAATTCAACGGACTGTTAATGATTTGATTACTGTAATGGTGAAAGGTATTATTTTGTGAACTGCAGTCAGGGCAGGAGCCACTGTGTTAAAGGAAATGGGCATGGAAACTACTTATAATGCCAGCAGAAGCAAACACTCCTTAATTGGTGGTTAAACCATCGAACTGACTGGTATTTGCCACAACAAACCATATCACTCAGACAGAAGACTGATTTATTGCCATGTAATGTGCCACAGTGCATTGAGCTGTTGTGGTACAGAGTGCTGGGATAAGTGCTGCTGTATTTCAAGCTATAAATGGATGTTTATTAAATGCATAAACCAAAGCTGTTAGGAGAGCTTTTGGGCTGGCATCATGAGAGTTTTAAATGCTGACATCAGCAATTAATTGTAACCAGTTAACACTGTGCGTTCATTGACCAAACACTTATATAAATTTTTGCTATTAGCTGACAAGTGAAATCTGCCACAGCAGTACACCATTGTCTCTCAGTTATCTACTGCAACACAAACTACACATTTGTAATGGACCGCTGTATCTAAGGAGGCCATCTGTTTAAAAGGTTCACACATTCCAACCCCTGATTTTCACTTGCACTAACTGTCCCACACACTTGGCAGTATACCACTCCACTTGCTTGCAAGCTAACAGCACATTAGGTGCCTAATATTTTATCACACTTCCATAAGGACACTTCTTCCAGTTCTTCCACATCTCTAACAAGCACAGACATTAGCAATACAAACAGACAGTAGTTGTACCACCAATTTCCTACTGAAATAAGCACTGTGTTCAGACCACTAACCTCACTCAATTTCCCCAGTTCTGCACACAAGCACTCAGTGTAATTACATACTGCAGTTCAGAACATTAAATTTACAGACGATATCACTCACCTGTGCAACATCAGCAGCACACGCTAGCCATTGTCCAACAGCACCATGCAACATCAGCAGCACACGCTAGCCCTTGTCCAACAGCACCATGCAACATCAGCAGCACACGCTAGCCATTGTCCAACACCACCATGCAACCAGCTGATGGTTCAAAGACAACTGTTGTGGAATCCAACAGCATATTGTTAGGATTACGTTGAGAAGAGTGCTAGGCATGATGAGAGTGGTCCTGGAACTTAACCTGTTCTCGGAGACTTTGTTTCACTTTTCCCTCAATCAGGACATCACATAGATAGTCCTGAGAGCACAACACACCGTCCAGTGCCAGGCCATTGGCACAGTTATTCCTCTATACAATCATACAAAAAGACATGGCAAAATATGCGCATTTCCTGCTGAAGGCACACAAGGAAACAAAAGTGCCGCACGTTCCTGGACCTCAGTACAATGATCCATATCAACGCATTCCCAATAACATGATGCACAGCCGAAGCAGATTCTGCAACTGCCTCCAAAGTCTTTCTGAGTCTTCCCTTACAACATTTGAATTACCTGCCAATTATTCAAGTGCTTCCATGGTACCCAAATTGGCTTCTCAGAAATAATGCTCCAGACATACAAGTAATTCTGATTTCATGAAATCTGGTCTGAGTAAATTCTTTTCTCAAATGACATATGCATTTCCTCCATCCATTTCTCGGTCTAAAACTCAGACATCTTTAAAGTTATCTAGGGTTAGATTTCTTTAATGCCAATTCAAACTTTCTCCAATAAACATGTTTTGCTGCCAAGTGAAAAAAAGTTTGTTCATTCTTATCTTTGGCTGGCAATCAATTATTTTTTAGCTCACTTGAGTCCGTTTCCCCTTCATCGCAGTTCCAAAATTCATTTAACTTCCACATATTGTCCTTCTTTCTGCACAGGGAGAAGCAATTATTTCGTCCAAATTTTTGGCTGGGAAACACTTATCTTTAACGTATCTGGTGGCCATTCAACTTCACCCCACTTACATTTTCTTATATAAAATGTCTTGATCTGCACTTCTACCCAGTGCCAGGCTGTATATACACAAACAACCATGGTTGGCAGATGTTATTGTTTAACACATTTGCATTTAGATCCTCTTTACCAATATCCAAACTTTTCTAATATCCATGTATACTCCTACCAACAGGTAGTCAAAGTATTCACACAAGTTCAGAAGACAGGGCTTTGGATATTTACAGGTAAAATATTTCCTTTGTACAAAACCATCTTCCGCTGCCTTATGCCAGGCAGACAGTACAATCTAAACTTTGGCAGGTATCAAGTCATCTTTGATTTTTACTTACACTTCTCTACACCAACAGCACAATTTCTCTAAAATATCTTTATTGCCATTCAACGCTGATGTCCCATACACTTAGTCCATTTTACCTTTGGCTAGCAACAGGCCATCTTTGAGGTTTACTTGCACTTCACTACCCCAAACCCACAGTGTCCCTAAAATCTCTTCATTGCCATACACAGTGCAGTCTAATTGTTCCCGGAATGATTTTTTTAAATTTCCTAACAACGCCATCTACCGCGCCGCGATTGAACTACGTAGCTGAAACCGTTTCTCACAAGAGTACAAATTGGCGTTGGTGTAGTTGCAGTTGTTGTTAAGACAGGTCGTCTCGCACTAACTGTTTATGTTATTCTGTTTCAATATCATGAGATGGAGGTTAAGGAGGAACAACGTGTGGCGAATGAATTTTGATGTAAAGTCTTTTTTCGGATATAAAGACTGTGGAACTGATTCAGAAGGCTTTCGTTGATCATGCGTTAAGTCAAACAACAATATTTGAGTAGCACAATCTGTTTCGATAGAGTAAAGAATGAGTGAAGGATGACGAACGCAGTGGTCGGCCAACAACAAGTGTTTTTTTGTGAGCCAAGGTACTGTGCACGAAGAGTTCGTGCAAGAAGTTTGCACTGTTAATGCAGAATATTATAAAGGTCTGTTAGACCGCCTAATTTTCCGCAATCGACCAGTTCATCCCGTCCTGTACAGCACTCGTGATTTTTTCCTCCTGCCCGACAACGCCCCAGCTCATTCGGCAGCAAAAATTCGATAGTTTCTGACCCCAAAACAAGTAGCAACATTGAACCACCCCCCCATACCCGATAGATTTATCCGCAACCCACTCCGCCCCCGCGGCCGCTGTAGTGGGTTCGCATTTTACGAAATTACGAGCAAGGCCACGCTAGACACATAACACCTTGATACATCTGCTGTCTCAACATTTTGCAACATCGTAATGCACAGACGGCCTGCCGAAGGCTAGGACTGTTTATCAAATATCAAGCAATGCCTGACACAGCACACGGCACTGACCACTTCCAAAAATTTCTACACTATGTGGTGTAGGTAGTCTGGGGCGTCAAGGTAAAAGGCGTGCTGGTTTATCAAAAACACTAACACTGGCTCGCGGTCCCTATATAATGTCCGGAAAACTAAGATAGATTGTGTCACATTTGGGAGAGACACGCTGTCTTTCGCACGAAATCTTCAGTCCCCAGAACGACGTTACGGTCCAAACTGCCAGAGCTGAATATATATAGGAATGTTGACATTCCGATTGCTGACGACAGGTAAGAGTTCCGACTGAGCTAAACTTGAATAAGCCACTTCAGGCAATATAATTTTCTAAATTACCTTCATTTCCGGGATTTATTAGGGCAAGGCAGTGCGCTACAAATTGTAAATTTGAGCTTATTGTAGATAGGGTATTACTGTGTAATATATATGTGTACATAGTCATTTTCTACTGTGTCTGTCCCTGAAATCCTAGAATCTCCATCAACCGTTCCTTTGTCGAAACCACTCGCGGCTAAGCTACCTTTGCCTGTTTGGGGGCTACGCGTATCCAGTCCCAACCTAGGCATTACACTACTTCCTGTTACTGAAGGTGAAGTTGCAACTGAGGGGTGTAAGATTTGAAACAATCGAAGAGATTCAGAAAGACGTGACCGACCAACTAGTTAGGCTTTTCCTATTTGTGTGCATGTAAAATAACCACTGCCACCGGGTGACAACACAATTGCAGTTAATAAATATTATTGTTAACAAGATTACCACAGAAGATTTTTGTAACACCATTAAGAAGTTGCAAACACGTGTTAATGGATGTATTGCATATATGGATCCTATTTTAAACAAATAAACAGAAAAAACAACGCCTTCATTTTTTAGTTTTCATTACCCTATTTCGGGAGCTTTTCAAGCACACTGTGTAAAATGGTGCAATGTTCCAGGCAGTTTATTCATCGTCTCCTTTGGCTACGAACCGGTTATCTATGAAGTTCACTTTCAATTCTCTACCCAAAAGCGCAGTGTCTCTAACACCTCTTTATTATTTCTAATACATGCTCTGTCCCAGGCAGTTAGTCCATACCAATGTTTGGCTAGCAAAAGGTCATCTTTGAGATTTACTTGCACTTCTCTACCCCAAACCCACAGTTTATTTATAATCCATATATCATCCCTCCATACTGCAAAGTCCAAGGCAGTTTGTCCACCCCAACCCCTGGATAGCAGCAGGTCATCTTTAAGGTTTACTTGCACTTCTCTACCCCAAACCCACAGTGTCTCTAAAATCTCCCTTTTGCCATTAAATGCTGCATAGTCCCAGGCTGTTAGTCCATTACTACCTTTGGCTAGCAAAAGGTTATCTTTGAGGTTTACTTGCACTTCTCTACCCCAAACCCACAGTGTCTCTAAAATCTCTTTTTTGCCATTAAATGCTGCATAGTCCCAGGCAGTTAGTCCATTCCTACCTTTGGTAAGCAACAGGTCATCTTTGATGTTTACTTGCAGTTCTCTACCCCAAATCCACACTGTCTCTAAAATCTCATTTTTACCATTCAATGCTGCATAGTCCCAAACAGTAAGTCCATCCCTACTCTTGGCTAGCAATAGGTCATCTTTGAGGTTTACTTGCAGTTCTCTACCCCAAACCCACACTATCTCTAAAATCTCTTTTTTGCCATTCAATGCTGCATAGTCCCAGGCAGTTAGTCCATCCTTACTCTTGGCTAGCAACAGGTCATTTTTTAGGTTTACTTGCGTTTCTCTACCCCAAAACCACAGTGTCTGTAAAATCTCTTTTTTGCCATTCAATGCTGCATAGTCCCAGGCAGTTAGTCCATCCATACCTTTGGTTAGCAACAGGTCATCTTTGAGGTTTACTTGCACTTCTATACCCAAAAACCACAGCATCTTTAAAATCTCTATTTTGCCATTACATGCTGCAATGTCCCAGGCAGTTAGTCCATCCCTACTTTTGGATAGCAACAGGTCATCTTTAAGGTTTACTTGCACTTCTCTACCCCAAACCCACAGTGTCTTTAAAATCTCTTTTTTCCCATTACATGCTGCATTGTCCCAGGCAGTTAGTCCATCCCTACCTTTGGCTAGCAACAGGTCATCTTTGAGGTTTACTAGCACTTCTCTACCCAAACCCCACAGTGTCCTTAAAACCTTTATATTGCCATCCCATGCTGCATTGTCCCAGGCAGTTAGTCGGTCCCTGCCTTTGGCTAGCAACAGGTCATCTTCGAGGTTTACTTGCAATTCTTTACCCCAAACCCACACTGTCTCTAAAATCTCTTTCTTGCCTTTATAGGCTGCATTGTCCCAGGCAGTTAGTCCATCCCTACCTTTGGCTAGCAACAGGTCATCTTTGAGGTTTACTTGCAATTCTCTTCCCCAACACCACAGTGCCTCTAAAACCTCTTTTATGCCTTTACCTGACGCAAAGTCCCAGGCAGTTAGTCCATCCGTACCTTTGGCAAGCAGCAGGTCATCTTTGAGGTTTATTTGTACTTCTCTACCCCAAACCCACAGTGTCTCTAAAATCCCTTTTTTACAACTCCTAGCTGCAATGTCCCAGGCAGTTAGTCCATCAGTACTTTTAGCAAACAACAGGTCGTCTTTGAGGTTTACTTGCACTTCTCTTCCCCAATCCCACAGTGTGTCTAAAGTCTCTTTGTTTCCTTTCAATGCTGAAAGGTACCAGGCAGTTTGTCCATCAATATTTTTGGAGAGCAACAGGTCATCTTTGAGGTTCAATTGCACTTCCCTACCCCAATCCCACAGTGTCTTTAAAGTCTCTTTGTTGTCATTCATTGCTGCATAGTCCCAGGCAGTTAGTCCATTTTTACATTTGGCAAGCATCAGGTCATCTTTGAGGTTTACTTGCACTTCTTTACCCCAAACCCACAGTGTCTCTAAAATATCTTTCTTGTTACTAAATACTGCTCTGTGCCAGGCAGTTACTTCAAACCTATCCTTGGCTAGCAATAGGTCATCTTTGAGGTTTACTTGCATATCTCTACCCCACACCCACAGAGTCTCTAAAGTCTTTTTCTTGTCATTCAAAGCTGCATAGCCCCAGGCAGTTTGTCCATCACTACCTTTGGCTAGCAACTGGTCATGTTTGAGACTTACTTGCAATACTCTACCCCAAACCCACAGTGTCTCTAAAATCTGTTTGTTACCACTCAATCCTGCATAGTCCCAGGCGGTTAGTCCATCACAATTTTTGCTTAGCAACAGGTCATCTTTGAGGTTTATATCGATTTCTCTACCCCAAAACCACAGTGCCTGTAAAGTCCTTTTGTTGCCATTCAATGCTGCATAGTCCCAGGCGGATAGTCCATCCATACCTTTGGCTAACAACATGTCATCTTTGAGATTTACTTGCACTTCTCTACCCCAAATCCACAGTGCCTCTAAAATATCTTTTTTGCCATTACATGCTGCATTGTCCCAGGCAGTTAGTCCATCCCTACCTTTGGCTAGCAACAGGTCATCTTTGAGGTTTACGTGCACTTCTCTACCCCAACCCCACAGGCTCTTTAAAGTCCCTTTTTTACAACGCCATGCTGCAATGTCCCAAGCGGTTAGTCCATCCCGACCTTTGGCTAGCAACAGGTCATCTTTGAGGTTCACTTGCACTTCTCTACCCCAAACCCACAGTTTCTCCAAAATTCCTTTTTTACCACTCCAAGCTGCAAAGTCCCAAACAGTTAGTCCGTCCCTACCTTCGGCTAGCAATAGGTCATCTTTGAGGTTTACTTGCGCTTCTCCACCCCAAAACCACAGTGTCTCTAAAATCTCTTTTCTGCCATTCAATGCTGCATAGTCCCAGGCAGTTTGTCCATTCCTACCTTTTGCTAGCAAGAGGTCGTCTTTGAGGTTTACTTGCAGTTCTCTACCCCAAACCCACACTGTCTCTAAAATCTCTTTTTTTCCATTCAATGCTGCATAGTCCCAGGCAGTTAATCCATCCTTACGCTTGGCTAACAAAAGATCATTTTTCAGGTTTACTTGCGCTTCTCTACCCCAAATCCACAGTTTCTGAAAAATCTCTATTTTGCTTTTAAATACTGCATAGTCCCAGGCAGATAGTCCATACATACCTTTGGTTAGCAACAGGTCATCCTTGAGGTTTACTTGCACTTCCCTACCCCAAACCCACAGTGTCTCTAAAGTCTCTTTTTTGCCATAAATTGTTGCATAGTCCCAGGCAGTTAGTCCATCACTACCTTTGGCTAGCAACAGGTCATCTTTGAGGTTTACTAGCACTTCTCTACCCCAAAACCACACTGCCTCTAAAATATCCTTTTTGTCATAAAAAGCTGCATAGTCCCAGGCGGTTAGTCCACCCCTACCTTTGGCTAGCAACAAGTCATCTCTGAGGTTTACTTGCCCTTCTTTACCCCAAAACCAAAGTGTCTCTAAAATCTCCTTTTTGCCATTATATGCTGCATAGTCCCAGGCGGTTAGTCCGCCCCTGCCTTTGGCTAGCAACATGTCATCTCTGAGGTTTACTTGCACTTCCTTACCCCAAACCCACAGTGTCTCTAAAATCTCTTTTTTGCCATTACATGCTGCATTATCCCAGGCAGTTAATCCATCCCTACCTTTGGCTAACAACAGGTCATCTTTGAGAAATAGTTGCACTTCTCTACCCCAAAACCACAGTATCTCTAAAGTCTCTTTGTTGACATTCAATGCTGCATTGTCCCAGGCAGTTAGTCCATCATTACCTTTCGCAAGCAACAGGTCATCTTTGAGGTTTACTTGCACATCTTTACCCCAAACCCACAGTGTCTCTAATGTATCTTTCTTGCCATTCAATGCTGCATAGTCCCAGGCTGTTTTTCCATCATTACCTTTGGCTAGCAACAGGTCATTTTTGAGGTTTACTTGCACTTCTCTACCCCAAACCCACAGTGTCTCTAAAGTCTCTTTGTTGACATTCAATGCTGCGTAGTCCCAGGCAGTTAGTCCATCACTATCTTTGGCTAGCAACAGGTTATCTCTGAGGTTTACTTGCACTTTTCTACCCCAAATCCACAGTGTCTCTAAAATCTCTTTTTTGCACCCAAATGCAGCTTTGTGCCAGGCAGTTAGTTCAAAACTACCCTTGGGTAGGAACAGGTCATCTTTGAGGTTTACTTGCACTTCTCTACCCCAAACCCACAGTGTCTCTAAAATCTCCTTTTTGCCATTCAATGCTGCATAGTCCCAGGCAGTTCGTCCATCACTATCTTTGGCTAGCAACAGGTCATCTTTCAGATTTACTTGTACTTCTTTACCCCAAACCCACAGTGTCTCTAAAGTCTCTTTTTTGCTTTCCCATGCTGCATAGTCCCAGGCAGTTAGTCCATCCCTTCCTTTGGTTAGCAACAGGTCATCTTTAAGGTTTACTTGCACTTCTCTACCCCAAACCCACAGCGTTTCCAAAATCTCTTTTTTGCCATTACATGCTGCAATGTCCCAGGCAGTTAGTCCATCCTTACCCTTGGATAGCAACAGGTCATCTTTGAGGTTTATTTTCAATTCTCTACCCCAAACCCACAGTGTCTGTAAAATCTCTTTTTTGCCTTTACATGCTGCATGGTCCCAGGCGTTTAATCCATGAATACTTTTGGCAAGCAACAGGTCATCTTTGACGTTTACATGCAATTCTTTACCCCAAAACCACAGTGCCTGTAAAATCTCTTTTTTTCCAAGAAATGCTGCTCTGTGCCAGGCAGTTATTTCAAATATACCCCTTTTTAGCAAAAGGTCATCATTTAGGTTTACTGGCCAATCTCTACCCGGAACCCACAATGTCTCTAAAATCTCTTTTTTGCAATCAAATGCTGCTCTGTGCCAGGCAATTAATTCAAACCTACCCCTGGATAGCAACAGGTCTTCTTTGAGGTTTACTTGCACTTCTCTACCCCAATCCCACACTTTCTCTAAAATTTCTTTATTACCATTCCATGCAGCACTCTTCCAGGCATTTAGTCCATCCCTATCTTTGGCTAACAACAGGTCATCTTTGATGTTTACTTGCACTTCTCTACCCCAATCCCACAGTTTCTCTAAAATCCCCTTTTTACCTCTCCATGCTGCCCAGTCCCAGGCAGTCAGTCTAAACCTACCTTCGGCTAGCAACATTTCTTCTTTGAGGTTTACTTGCACTTCTGTACCCCAAACCCACAGTGCCTCTAAAATCTCTTTATTGCCATTCCATGCTGCAATGTCCCAGGCAGTTATTTCCTCCCTATTTTCTGCTAGCAACAGGTCATCTTTGAGGTTCATTAGCACTTTTTTACCCCAATACCACAGTTTCTCTAATGTCTTTAATTGACCACTCTTTGCTGCCTCATGCCAAGCACTTTCCCCGTGAATGTCTTTGCATAGCAACAGTTTATTAATTGTGTTTGAATTTCCAGCGGCTTTCAAGCTATTAAAAATAAAGTCAATTATATGAACACTGCCTTCTGCTGCTGCCTGTTTTAATGCTTTTTGAAGGTTTTCTCTTGTCAATTCCTCTTCTTCAAATACATCGTATTTGCATGATATATGTTTTACTTTCCATATTTTATATATCTGCTCTCCGTATTCTTTTTTCAATTTCGATTTCTCAGTTTTTCCCAATAATCCGTCCAGAAAGTTTCTGATCACTTCATACTGTTTCCACTGTAAAATTTTGAATAAAAGTTTCTGTACTTCTAACAGAAAGCCTTTTTTCTTGGTCAATAGTGTTGCCAGAAAATCTGCAACATAATACTCAACAAAAGTGCGGTGGATGAAGTGAGGTTTATCATCAACATATTGCACAATTCCAATTCTAGAAATTGCTTCAGGTGCAAGAATTTCACATTCTTCAAATTTTAGAACAGTATCCTTCAGTTCAGGCAACAGTATGTCCAAAGCCAATTTTTGATGATTTTTGGTAATACTAATGTCAGACAGAATAATATCAGCGTGTTGTTCATCAGCTATTTCTCCTTTGGACTTAAAAATTTTCATTTTTTCTTTAATAAATTTCCTATACAATTCCACAAGACACAGATGTTTAGGTAATTCAGGCTCAGATTTCTGTAACAAACAATAAGTTTCAACTTCTTTCTTAAAAGCTTCTGCCAGCATTCGTGTTTGTAATGGGATGCCAGTGAGTTCTTTCTCTTTATCACTAATTGATTGTGCTAGTTTCTCAATTAATGCTGTAGCATAAGTTTCCAACTGTTGCTGACTCCCTTTTTGAAGATTTGTATGCTGGTACCAGAATTTTGTTAAAAACCGAACCTGGTTTTTCTCAGAGAATGGTTCTAAAGTGTAACAGAGTTTCTGTAGATTATCTTGCAACTCCTCTCTGAGGTGCGGCCGGGTGGTAACCCACAACTGCTCTAACCACGGTTGCTTTAGAGGATTTAATTCTTGCAGTGAATCAAGAACAGTCTCCTTATACTTGGGACTGATTTCATCAAAACCATCAAACATCAGTACCACCTTTGTTGCTTCCTCAAGTCCCTTACAGCACTGTTTGAACAGTTCCTTCTCAAATGGATGGCGATGTTTTAATATTTTTTCACACAAAAACTCAATAGTCCCTACCTTCTGGTTCATTTGATACTCAAGTACATCTGTATGGTCATTCAAATCAATTCTCACTACCCAGTATGTCTGGAATTTCTGTTTGATTAGTTTCGACAGATGGGTCAAAACTGTACTTTTACCCATCCCTGCAGTGTCAGCAATCAGCATCACTTTCTGGCACTGTGCTTTCTGCAAGAATTCGTCTATATTCTCTGGAGGGTAAGGAAATGGATTTCGTGTATCAATATATTCATTAAGTGCTCTTAAACTCCCTCGTGACTTCTGCCAAATTAGCCTTCCTGATTTGTCTTCCAGTAGCCAATGCACGTTCCTTTCTGGTTTATCCTGACAGCATTTTGTGAATTCTTGTTCACTAGTAGCCACTAAATCAGAGAATTTTTGTTCAAAAATATCCTTTTTAATTGCTACTTGGTGATTAAATGTTCTAGGAATATAGTAATTTTCAATGCAACCATCAGCAGCAGTAGTCAGCAAAGCTTTACCAATCTCCAGTGTTTTCTTCTCTAGTAAATCAGCAAGGGGTAAAAACTTTGTTACTGGTGACTCAGCAGATATGAGTTTATTTAAAGAAACTGGACTACCTTGGAAACAGACTGTGTTTTTCAGTAGTTTATTTTGGGAAGCCTGGGTTAAATCTCTCCAAGTGTATTCCCTGTCATGCATCATTTTTGCCTGGAATTTCTTTAAAATGTCTTGTAGTAACTGAGCTACCTCAGTAACAGCGATGAAAATAACACTTCTGTATTCTCTGAAAATGTTCAGAGTGGACAATAGATCTGCTTCAGTTTTGTCGTATTCAGACGAATATTCAATAATAAGTGTTGGACGTATGACTGACTGAAGTGCTTGATAAATATTCTCTGCTTTCTCCCGATTCTTAAACTGTTCAGCTGATACAAAGATATAACCACTTTTGATATCTGATATAGTCAGCTTATTTCTTATCATAAGTTGATAGAGATTCAATATAGTCAGTCGTGGCAAATTGCTTGACAGTATCTGGATAGTTTGACAATTTATTACATCATCATTCAACAAACACTCATCATTTAACCGAATTTTGGACTTCTCAAGTTCATTCATTTTCTCCAGTAGCTTATTCAAGTGCTGAATTTGACACCTGGCCTTACAATGAAGAGGGTTTCCTATAAATTTTCTTAGATCTTCTTGAGTGCGTTGCTCATAGAACTTGAACAATTCCGGTGCTTGTTGTGTGAGTAGCTGTTTACCTTTTTCAACACTGCAATGTGCCAGCAGGTGAGGCACACGGACAATCAGTTCTGCAGGCCAACTAGACTCTCCATAAACAGTGAATACCCTTTCAATAATTGAGTCCATCCGTTTTTTCTCATGTTGCTGAGATACTATTTTACCAAAGTCTGACTTTGTTTGCTCATCTGACTCCTCATACGGATTGCACTCATTGTCATAGCAAACTTGCATGGCTAGATGGCTAAGCTCATGTGCTAAAGTGCCCAGTAATTCAGACTCCTGTTTGGCACCAATATAAATACGGCCTTCCCTGTAGTTACAGGACCCTTTGGTTCCAGAAGATTGGGTGGGGTCTAAATCAACAATGGAGTCGTTATCAAAGTCGAAAATGATATCAGTCAACGAAGACCACTCCACCACTTTTAGAATGGTTGAAATCTCCGGTATGTTATCCAACTGTTTGTATAGATCTCGTATAATGCCAAAATTCTTTTTGTTCTCTTGTCCAGTTCCCAGCCTTGACTTAGACAGCAGATAAATAATATGAGAATCATCCTGTTTTCCAAAGTATTTTAACTTAGCTTGTCTTAATCTGTCTCTCTCTTCTATGTTTAATCCCTCTATCACAACTGACAGCACTTC
>JGI20166J26741_11397781_pt1 | contig 13834 bp, 13 predicted proteins | sample TergutCu122P5_FD_26741 | JGI IMG/M metagenome (IMG submission 26741)
CAGTTCCAGACACTGTAAGCAATTCACACCAAATACCGAAAGACACTACCCATCACCAACAGCGCTGTACCAATCTGCACTGCCCCCAGCCCACTCTTTACAGTACTGTCAGTTCCAGACACTGTAAGCAATTCACACCAAATGCCGAAAGACACTACCATTCACCAACACGCTGTACCAATCTGCACTACCCAAACCCACTCTTTACAGTACTGTCAGTTCCAAATACTCGCACAGCCTTCACATACTGCTGCCCATTTAACTGGAGACGTAAAACTGAAGGAAACTTTGTATTGAGCATCATCACCTCGGCCTTCGATGGAGGTGAGTTCTTGGGCTCACACCCCGGCCGCTTTATCCCCGGTGAAGAAGGCCAGTACAGACTAACCAAGGGGCTGTGTGTGTCCCAGGGCCAGTCCGGACGTTTTACAGGACAAAGAAAACACTCGCCTTTACCGGAATTCGAACTCTGGGATCGTCCAGCCCAAAGCCACGTCAGTAGACCGACTGCGACAGTTTTATTAAAAAATCTCAGTTTGGGTAGTTTAGTGGCTTACTGACAAATGGTTGTAGCGATCATTCGTGCAGTTTTACGTAACATCCCTTGCTTGTTTTGGAATTATGTATTTTATTTTATTATGAGAGAATATCAGTAAGGAATCAATAACGGACTGAATGTCATTAAGGAGTCAATAATAGACTGGATATGAGAAAGGAATCAATAATAAGATTATTATCAGCACGGAGTCAATAATAGACAATGACTTCAAGGCGTTAATAATGGAAGTAAATTCGGGATAATAAATGAGTATCTTCAGTAGTACCGTTACTGGTACTGAAAATTCTAGTTAATGATAATAATTATGATGATAATTGGAGTGTATTATCAGCTGTACTGATTGCGTCAATGTCATCACGGTTTGGCGCGTCCATATCATCACGGTGTGGCACGTCTATATCATCAAGTTGTGGCGGGTCCTCAGGTTGCGGTGTAGGGGATGACTTCCTCGTATGGAGGGTATTGTTAATATACTGAATAAACCACAGCAGACATCCGACAAGGGGTGTCCTCCAGTTTGGTGGTTGGGCGAGTTGCTAACAACACAACATCCTGACAGTTTACTGCGTTAGGCATTATTTCACAAAACCTCGGACTGAGACTGATCGTTTGGAACTAAATGAGGAATGGGAATTGGACATGAGATTTGGCAAGTGGAAGGTATAAAGCGCCCATGGGTCTGAGTCATGGATTATATTAATGTGGATCTCCAAGAAATAGGAAAAGGAAGCCTAGATCTTGCTCAGGACAATGATATGTGGCGGGACTTTCGAATTAGTTTGAAGAAATTTCTTTGGAATGGGGGGAAATTCTTGACTAGCTTAGAAACTGTTAATTCAAGACTATAGAGCTTTGAGGATGGTGTGTGATCTACTGACATATCCTGCCTTCAATCTGAGTACGTGTCTCTTTTTTATGTAACTAGCCGAGTTTCGGAAGAAGGACTCTCTGCCTCCTGGAGTTTGTTGGTTTCTTAAGAAGGAACAGAAAGTCACACACACACACACACACACGCAGGCCGCAGAAATAAAATTGCACTGACAGCAGTTAAATATACTTTGAGGTTTGGATAAGTTTATAGATAAATTTTGTAAATGGAGGGAACACATCCAGCGGGTTGAGGAAGACATAAGAAAGGTCGCTGGCAAATATATTTTTTGCCTAATACCTTCCTTTTGCACTCTTATTTTTACAATCTTCCTCTGAAGTTGTTTTCAAAACTTTTCTGTAAGAGTAAAGCTACAAAACGTGTTTGTTTTATGATTATATTTGACAGAATTTCAACAAGTTCAATAATTGTGTTATACTACAATTTTCATTTAAATACTTATTTTGGTTTTCAGCAACAACCCCTTAATCTTACGTTACTTCTGAGAAACATTTACACATAAATTGTAATCACACTTAAAAGGTTGCCTTTATACTCCAGAATATTAACGGTAAAAAAGTTTGGAATTATAGGTTTCATTCTCGCTATTACCTTTATTGCCTTCAGGGGCGTGACACCGTGCAATTTTGTAGACTAATTTGAGATAAATTTGGTAGAAAAGCGTAAGTCTAATGTCTAAAATAATAAACTTTCAGTCGAAAAAATCACTACGCCTCAATAAAATGTACGTATTTAATATAAAATTCGAATTAAAAAAAATTCTGTATCAGAGGAATCTCATTGAGAATGTAACAAAATATTTTCATACTACCAAAATCTATAAAATTGAAATCTGAGGTAAAGAGATAATGTACTATCTAAAATCTTCATATAGCTAATCTAATTGCAAAATTCGTTAAAGCTAAAATAAGAAACCTAGAATCTTCATCCTCACGTTTTTGAGCACAGATTTACAAATATATTTATTTATTTATTCAATTATCAAAATATTGTATTATAAATTTTTTTCAACAAAAACACTACCAAAGGCTCCCTGTGCGTATCGTCAGCACAAAGTCGCTGTAACAAACCATTAAATATTGTACAGGGCACCAGCTACTCCCCTTTGTAAATACCTTCTTTTAAACAAAGTTTTGGGGGATTTATGATGTTTAGTTCAGAAGAGGTGTGCAAAGCACCGTATGTGATTTTAATCCATAGATATTTTAAACGAAGTTATGAAAGAATGAAATAAACTTTCACTTTTACTGAGTACTTATAAGAGAGGGCTTAGATTTCAGTAAGTTAAGAACAACTGTTTTTACTACGCTATAAGGACATAAATTTGCTTGTGAAATGACACCATACTGCTCAATGTGTCACAAGGAACTACCTGCAATTTTGATATTTAGACGCACAAGCTTTCTGTGGCTTACAGGATTTACAGATCTCCATGTTTGCATTGTACAATGTACTGTTACAATATTTTATTAAGTATTTGAAATCGTAAAATATTCTTTGTCTGAAGGTGGTAATCAGTAGAGCCAATAGGATAATGAAGGTTGGCGAGAAATCAGAGGAAGAAACATGGCTCAACTGAAATATTCAGCCATTTGCCAGACAATTCCTCGATCCCATTTCATCTTTGCAACTGTTCGTAGGAAAAGAATCGAACAAAATATTTTTTGTAAAACATTTATGAAGACCTGACAATTTATCTCCATTTTTTATGCATTCGACCCGCAATAAATCAAGATAATTTGACGTTCCTTGGCAAGTCACAAATTCTTTACAGCCGATACGAGACTTGTGAACTGTACACACAGCAGATAATAAAACCTACCTGTATTCCGTCTCACTATCGTTTGTTAATCTGGAGGTAACGACTGTGTATAAGTGACAATTTCTCTTTACGTGCTTCGAAATTACATGGCAACAGGCTTCCAAACATATAAACAAATCATTAATGGATGCAACTTTGAGCATGTATCGGTCGGAGTGTTTAGTTGTAAGAGGTGAGGAAGAAGTAAAAGTCAAGTTTTGAGATTCCTGATTCAAGCCTTGTTGGATGTGGCTCTGTTTCAACTGGTAAAAAGCGACAATCCGCAGGAGAATTATATTGTTTACATTTTAACAATCGAGCAGTGGAAGGAACGTTGCTTGTTTTTTCAAAGCGTTATTACTTATTTCAAGAACCCATAGTGATTTTCCAAGTCCCTCCTTGTAATAAGACCAAAAGGGCTTTCAAATGCTGAAATTCATATTATTTTTTCGGATTATCTGGAGCAACTATTTTTATCGGTTGTTTCATTATTTATTTTCATTTTATATTCCGTGCAAGATGTTCCATTATACCTTGTGTTGGAAAAAAGTCTTGATCTGAGTCAATCTGTAGGTCTGTTCCTCGTACTCGTATTCAGTCCATTGCGAATCTCCGTATTTCAATTCTACACTTGCCGGGACAGGTGCAGGTAATTTTCATCCATTACGTTAATATATTAATTATTATTTTTATCACTTTTTTCTATATAACTGTCATTTCTAAAAATATCATCTTCTACATTTCCCTGTGCAGATCCTCCGACTTATAAGGTATTTTGAAAGTTTTATAAGCCGCTTCGAGAAATTATATTATCAACATATGGCAGCATTAGATATTAACACATTCACTGCCGGATATTTAAATACCGACCGTCATAGAAATTCCGGACATTTAAAGGGTCCACAGCCCCTTCTTTCATGATTTCAGTAAAAAATAATTACACGAAAACTATTGTATATGAGATAAAAACTTGAAATTTAGAACATACCTTCAGTAATGTTTCAGCGTGTGATATCGTTTGTAGCAGCCTTTAGGATGCAGAGGAACACCACACTGAGCACAGAGAAATCTTGTTTCTTTCTTGATATTATTTTACACACACACTCGACATTTTCGTGTTGGCTTTTTTTTTGTGAGTGGAATATAGACTAGTTGGTATTTCTCTAGTTTTCCATCAAGACTGCCATGGGGGTCATATTTTGGGGCACGTTTTGGTGGAGTAGGTGTAGGTTTTCTACTCGAGCCTTGCGACTCGTCACATGACGATGACGGTGATGATACAGGATCTGATGTGAATCAGATTTTCTGCGATATCTGACATGAAATCTAGGAATTATTTGCGGGAATTAGGAGTATTCTTTGAAAAGGTAACATAACTGTTGAAAAGGCAACATGGGAGAAGATAGAAAATTACTTTCTTAGGCCACTTGACAGTTTTACGAATGAATGGGTAGTAAGACAGATACTGATCCGCTGTATCAACCCCGTGCATATGAGCGTTGTAATCTATGAAGCATTTCGGTTTCTTCTTTACGACACCCGATCGTCTGCTTGTTGTTTCAATTATGCCAGTTGTATGGAGTGTTGAAATCATAGTTATGAGCCTCTTATCTCGTAATGTTATTTAAGTTATTTATTAATTTATGCGAATTAAAAGAATTGAATTTAAAATAATTAATATGCATCCCGTCACAATTTACTTCCCTGTAACACAATTGGAGAAATAAAGAATCAAATTATGAATGAAAGACATAATTAAATGTTACGTACCAGTTCATAGCTTTTCTCTTGGAAGAGCATTAAGAAATGGATTATTTTAACAAGTAAGCCGGCTGTTTTAAGAGAAAAATATCAAATATTATGTCTCAGAAATGCTGTATATTGACTGAAAGAGACTGTGCATGACTGGGGACATGTAAAATCGGCAGTAAATTGTAGACGTCTTTTAAATTTGAGAGATATATTTCGTAGTTGGGAAACAGAAAGTTATAGAACAAAATGTTGCGCGATGTGACAAATTGACGAATTCTGGAATTCATCTACTTGTATTTATGAGAAGGTTTTTACTGTCTGTGTTACAACGTGACCCAAACACAAGTTACCTTCAAATATCCTCAGTACAGACGTGTTTTGTAATATCGCAAACACACTTAAAATGGCTCAATGTAACAAATAATTTGTTTATTAGAAAGGTAACAATTATCATTTTTTAATTTGTCCTTTATTCTTTCAGATTGCACTAAGTTCTACCTTGTTCTCGCCATGTAGGAGAATGTCTCTTTCATAAGTAAAGTTTTGTGAGCTAACTGATTATTTCTGACAGCATCAAACACAGTCTGTGTACAAGTACAGGTTACAGTGTCGATATAACCGTTTCGAATATATTTATGGATGCATACAGCAACTGACATATATTGAAATTACTTCCAATTATTGTAAAATATAAAGTTTAAATACTTGCAGTTTGCAAATGTTTTCTTTTTAAATATGATAGGTAATATTAGTTTTGATCAAATTTATAAGTGAAAATTGTCTGTAAGAAGGAAAGGTGTCAATGCAGACACACTTATATTGAGTCGCATTAAAAGTTTGGTTTTCTTCACGTAATACGCAACACGATGCAGTATAAATGCACAATTGGCGGTGTTGCTGTTCAGCGGTACGCTGTTGTGCACTGTGATATTGACAGCAAGAAGGAAGTTTAATGGTACCTTCTTATACTGTTATTCGTATCTATTTAGACACATAAGTAAAAAGAGGAGAACATGGAGTCGATCTTCATAAATAAAGATATGTTTGGAGAATATATCATGGGAATCGTTATGTACATTCTGTTAAAGGTCTCTTAATTTCGGAGAATAGTTGTTGCCAGCAGTATGACGTCGGATACTGAACAACTTCTACCAAACCACACGGCGTCTCATCGCAGGTGGCCGCAAGCTTCACACACACAGCCGCCAAAACTGAAAGGATTAGTAAGTATAAAGACCTTTGTATAGGGGGATTACATTCACAAATTACCCGTAATTTTAAACGACAATCTTCAGACGAGTCTCACAAACCTTTTGACCCTCCTATACCAGTCACGTGATTAGCAGTTACTACGTAATCAGACGAATACTGCCGTCTCCATCTGTCTACAGAAACATACTGACCCACGCGCACATGAATTAGCACACTGCCCTGACTTGTAGAATTGCCCTAGACAAGCTAGTGTTAACTGCGGCTGAATTTTGTCGCATATTGAAATTAATCTTGGTATATGAAATTTGAGGCTATGTTAAACTTAGCAGTTGGCATCCTGTTGTGTTTAAATATAATATTAAAATGGAATAAAATATATACTTCGCCAAAAACAACTATCTAATACTATATTAATTTAAATAATGACTACTATTTTCGGCACACGCAGGCAATCACTAGGCCAAAATAACTATAAAAATGTAAATTCCGCTGTATACAATATATCATTCGTCAGTGTCACAGGATCCAATTTACAGTCGTACATTTCTTTACAATTAATACCTGCTGTTGTTGTGTTGTTGATGGTAAGTTTTAACATAAATTATTTACGAATATTTTTAAAATATTAAAATTATTATTGGTGATACTAAGTGCAAAATTACATAGTGGGTACACTGTTTAAAATGTTAAAATATATTAAGTGTGTGTGTATAAATATAGCGTAACTTGACAAATTAATATGCTTGCTGTTCAGATCACTTTTCTCCCGCTGCTACACACAAGATCAATAAATATGTATTCCTGTAAAACTGCGTGTTGAAGCTGTGTACAGCTGCGTTCATAATTTACAGCAGGGTGTTATATATACGTTGTGTTGTGTCGTATCAATGACGCATTAACTTCAGTTTAATGTGTGGGCTTTTATGGTGACAGTCGTCATATGATATTCAGTGATGTTATATAGATCCGTTATTGTGTGTGTTAGCAGCGGGCGTACGGTAGCTGTTATCATATAATTAGGAGTAATTGTCTGAGAAACGGAAGGAGTTGTTCATTGTAACCAGCAAATAGAATGGTTATAAAGGAGTTTGAAATAATTAATGGTGATTTGGAGAATGTTTTGTCCTTGGAGGAATGAGATAGCATGTGATTGGAAAATATACATAATGAGGTGCTTAATGATTCGTATTCCCCACTCACAATTTGTCGGTTAATAAGATCGAGAAGAACAAATTTGGCGGGGCATGTAGCATGTAGTTGACTGGAGAGACGTATACAGGGTTTTGGTAGGGAAAACAAAGGGAATAGTTCCACTTGGATTACCCAAGCTTAGATGGGACAAAGTTATTAAGATGGATTTTCAGGAAATGGGATGTAGGGGCATGTCCTGGATTGAGATGACTCAGGTTAGGGAGAGGTGGCGTGCATTTGTGAATGTGGAAATGAGAGGAGTTTTGTAGCAAAGTGTCATTTAGTGTGTTAGCAACATGAAACTGGTAATTCTAACAAAAATGTGTCTGAATGAAACCTATAACAGAGTCTGTGTAGGCAAACATTTGTTTGTCGTATTTCCTATTAGGAATGGTTTGAAAATAGGAGATGTTTATTGCCATTGCTTTTCAAGTTCCCTTTAGAATGCGCCTGTATGAGTTTTGAAGTTAACCAGGATGACTCAAAGTGGATTTTACACATCAGCTTTTGGTATACGTTGATTATGATAATATATTGGGCGTAGGATTACTTACTATAAAGAAAAACACAAAATTTACTAATTATCAGAAAGGAGGTTGAAGAAAAAGTGAATAATAATAAAACTACATACATAGTCATGTCTCGAGATCAGGATAAGATAAGAAACTAAAATATAAAGTTTAATAATATTTACTATTAAAAGTTGTAAGTGTTCAAATTCAGGAATAAATTAAGAGCAGATTGAAGTCAGGGAACGCTGACTGTCATTCAGTGTAGGGCTTTTTGTTTTTCTGCTTTCCTTTCATAAATACATAAATATAAACCTCTCTCTTGTTTTGTTTAAATGTGAAATTTAGTCGCTCACATTTAGAGAGGGTGTTTGGGAATTGGGGAGTAAGGAGAATATTTGGGTTTAAGAGGGACGGGGTAACAGGTAAGTGGAGAGAACTATATAGTGAAGAGCTTAGTGATCTATATATATCACCAAATATTTTTCGGGTGATCAAAACAAGACGAAAGAATTGGAAGGGTCATGTACACTTTTGGGGAGAAGAGAGACGTGTACAGGGTTTTGGTGGGGAACTCAAAGGGAAAGAGAACACTTGGTAGATCCAGACGTTTATGAGAGCGTAATATTACTTTAATATTACTTCAGGAAGTGTAAAGGGGGGCCATGGACTGGATTGTGGTGTCTCTAGATGGGGTCCGTCTGCGGGAATATTTGAATTCAGTAATGAACTTTAGTGAGGTGAATTTCTTGACTAGCTTAGGGAATTTTAGCTTTCCAAGAAATACTGGGCTCAATGCAGTTAGTAAGCAAGAAACTTTGAAGTTTCAATTTACGGTAGCAGGACGTCTAAATATCTATGTTTGTTGTGTCCGAATTGCTGCATTTTTGTGAAAATAATCCACAGTGGGATGCGACAGAAGTAACATGTACGTTATTGATTCGTGTTCGGGTGTACCTAAGTTCGTTTTGCAACAAGGACAATGTTATTCATACCTGAACTCTTTCATAGACATTTGAAAATCCTCTAGTCAAATCTCCTACCTGAACTCTTTCATAGACATTTGAAAATCCTCTAGTCAAATCTCCTACCTGAACTCTTTCATAGACATTTTAAAATCCTCTAGTCAAATCTCCTACCTGAACTCTTTCATAGACATTTGAAAATCCTCTAGTCAAATCTCCTACCTGAACTCTTTCATTGACATTTTAAAATCCTCTAGTCAAATGCAGGAAAAATTGCTTCATTATGCCTAAAAAGCCCATTTCCCAATTTTTTCTTATTCTTTATTACCAAACTTCCTAAAATTTAGAAATCTGCTCTTCTGGGCTACTAAGAATTTTGGAGTGTCGTTAGTTCAGACGTGTATTTTGTGAGCTCCTGAGTAAGTGTAGAGAGTGGGCTGTTACTGGGAGGACTACCGGGCGACAGTGGGTACCAGGGCTGGAAGATTCTGGTGGCGTGACGTGCTTAGGCGTGGTGACGCTAAGCAGACGACTGGTGACTGTTTGGGTTTGATGGTGCTGAGTTCGATGATTTTAGCTGTTTTATTAATGATTGGTGGAATTGAGCAGAATTCTTGTCCTTTTGTGGAGGTGGAGAACACCGTAAAATTCTTATGTTCTGGGTGCGGCAGGAATCTGCAGTCAGGAATCAAATGTGAACTGTATGAACGGTGGTATCATTATAATTGTGGAAGCGTGAAGGATCAAGGGGCTGAGAGAGAGAATTGGAGCTGTGAAAAGTGTAGGACTGAAAAGGTGAGAATGCTACAAGTAGAATTGCAAAATTCGCTGTGACAAAAAGTCGAACTGAAGGATAGAAACAAGGAGCTCTAAGACAAGTTACTGCTGGTGGGAGCTGGGAAGAGTTATTCAGTGCATGCAAAACAGAAGGTAGCAAATTGTATGATGGTAGGTAACTGAATGTTGCTTAACGTTGGAGCAGAACATACAGATATGATGGTAGAATATTTTCAGGGGATTAAAACCGAACAGGTAAACAAAATGATAGAAAAGACGCATCTAGGTAGTCCAGAAACTGTTATTATTCACATGGGTACGAATGACTTGAGAACAACGTGAAATCTTGATTTGGTATTGGGAGAATTATATGTGTTGGTGGCTACGGCAAAGAGGAAAATCCCGAACTGCAGACTTGTCCTAAGTGGAGTGTTGCGACGTAGAGATGTGTCATGGCTGCTTATTGGGGCAATTAATGATAGATTCTTTGTGTAGTCTTCGCCTTGTCTCTTACCTTCGTTGATCCAAACACCTGGATAGGGGAAGGGGATTTCGCTAGAAATGGACTGCATCTGAATGGAAGAGGAAAGAGACGACATGGACAATTATATGTTAGAGTTATTGGCCTTGATTTTGGAGTATCGGCAGGGAGTAAGATGTGACTAATTTTTGAAAATGGAAATCCAGTACAAGGGATTCAGGGAAACGAGCAATCATTAATCGAAGAACAGAAAACTTTACTTGAAGAAGATGGACCAGTGACTGGTATCTTGATGAGTAGTGAAGGTGAAGTGGGGTCAAGGTTTAAATGTATGGCTGGGGCATTTGCAAATAGGAAAGAATGTATGTCACTTGTTTAGCTTCAGGTCAACTGTAGGAGCGTTTAAATTAAGGCATTAGAATTCTGGAATTTAGTTGACACGTACAGTTCTTATGTTGTTTTAGGAAATGAATGATAAAGAGGATATTGGCAATTCTCAAGGCTTCAGGTTTGATTCTAATACTGTCAGAAGGGATAGGTCTGCGGGTGGTGGTGGGAGTTTTTATGTGTGTTAAAATTATCATTGCCTGTTCGGAGGTATGTGTAGATGTTGATTTTGAGGTGACTGCAGTCGAAGTGAAAGGAATGGATGCTAAATGTACGTGGGAATTATAGGTATTTACAGAGCTCCACATGACGATATGTTGGCGATTGAAAGATCAACAGCCCGTACCTTACCTACGTGAAAGTTAACGAGGTGAAGCTTTATAGGCGGGGATTTGAATTTACCTCAGGCGTTTTGGAAAGGGGATGCGGACAAAACGAGATGATTTCAGATGTTTTAAACAACTTAGTTTGGGATAATGGTTATACTCAGTAAGCGGCCCCACAAGGTGTGACACGCTGTTGTATAAACACCTTCCTAGATCTAAATGTTCCCGTATCTCCTGTAATATTTTGCTCGTAATCAGCAAACATAACGGTGTTTGATTGGAAAAGAAAGGGATAAAATTTGTCGGGAGCCAAAATTTGAAAGAATAGTCCCGTTGTACCACAAAACAGATGTTTTAGGCTTGCAGGCCTTCCTTTGGGATACGTTTAACCTGTGGGCTGGAAATGGCATTTATGTGGAGGAAAATTGGAAAATTTATAAGGATAAGATTTTCAAGGGTATGAAACGATATGTACCTCAATAAATTCCGAGTAAATCTAGGATCGAGAATACTATAATAAACAAGTAAAACGGCTAAATTTAACGGTGAGGAAAACGCAAAATAAGAGAAAATTTGGGCAGTTTTACTGAGCGGTACTGAAAATTCATCCAAGGAATTACTGGTAGCAAAGGAGAAGGCTCAGGAAAAATTTTTATTTTCGGTCGTACCAAACAAAGTTAGATGCTGGACAGAGTTCTATAAGTATGTTGAACGGCGTACAGGAAATAGGTAAAGAATTCGGACTATCAAGGAACAAATTAGCAAGCTGGTTACAGATCCAATGGAAAAGGCCACTCCCTAAACCCATATTATGCGTCTCTCTTCACTTGCAAACGTAATAATCCGCAAACTCAAACAACATTTTCAGGTAAACCCTTCACCATTCGTATTAACATTATAAGAAAGCTGTTATCAACAACCGGGAAAAAGAAATCCGTCGGACGAAATGGCATTACTGGGGAAGTTTTAAAGATAGTCGGGGAAGTTATGATTGCATTTCTTGCGAGATTGCTGGATATTACGATGAATAATTATGCTATCTCAGGATATTGGATAAAAGCCATAGTGGTTCCCATTTACAAAAGAGGGAAAGATTGGTAGTTGGAAACTAAAGACCGGTCAACTTAACCTCTTTGATTTGCAAACGAATGGAGCACGTTTTAGCATATACCTAAGACAAGTATGGGAAATGATGGTCATTATGGTTTTAGACCTGTGTACTCATGCGTAAGTCAAATAGTTACGGTTTCTCAGGGTATCGCGGATTCACTAAACGAGGGAGTCAGGACAGTCACGACATTAATAGATTTTTCAAAGATATCCGATTTAGTTCCACATGATAATTTGCTTACGAATATCGCGGCAAACAGAGTGGATTTGAGGGAAATTGTATGGTTAAGGAATTTCTCTTAGGACGTTCGCAGGGAGTTAGGGTAGACGGGCAATTATTTGAGGAAGTCAGAGTAATTTCAGGAGTGCCGCGAAGGAACGTGTTAGGTCATTTGCTGTTTCTCGCTTATGTTAATGATATTTGGAGAATCATTAGGTCTAATATTCGGCTGTTCGCAGGTGATTGTGTAATATACAGGAAAATAATGGATGACAGTGACATTGATATGTGCGGTAGAAAATAAAATGAAGGTAAATCCAGTAAAAATAAAAGAGTGAGCTTTAGAAAATCTAGGGTGAAAGAACGAATAAGGTATTATTTTTTAGATCAATTAATCCCGGAATTAAGTACCATTGAATATTTTCTAATAATTATGCGCAACAATCTAACATGGGCAGATTACGTCAATTACACACTACGAAAAGCATGGAAGGCATTTCATTTCATAATGCGTACATTCAAATGGGAAATAACAATAGAAAACGTTTAGCTTATACGACACTAGTGAGACCGATACTGGAGTATGGAGCGGTGTGTTGGGACCATACAGAGAAGGTCACGTAGGCGCTTTAAATCGGATGCAGAAGAGAGGGCTAAATTTGCAAATAATAGAAATGAGTTGGGTTGGGAAACTTTGGCACAGCGTAGATTTATAGCCCGGATATGCGCCTTTATACAAGGCGTAAACCAGGGGACGGTTTTGGAGAGCGATAGGAAATAGTCTTCTAAAGTCATGTTGCCTGATTAAGGAAGATCATAATCGGAAAATCAGGAGTAGAAAAAAAGAACCCATGTTGGTAAATATTTTCTCGTAAATAGGGCCACTAAAAGCTGGAACCACTTAACTGCAGGTTTACTGTCGTCTTTCCCCTGTAAACTCAACACTTTTTGAAAGATGATTAAGAATGTTGTTACAAGCAAGGGAATTCAAGTGAGGATTGGGTGTAAATAAGTGATGTGATGAGAAGTGTAGTGATTTTGGGTGAAGTGAAGTGATATTTGTGAAGTGATTTCGTTTTGAAGTTAATTTACGTGAAGTGAATTACAATGAAATCCTTGGGGGAAAAAAGCACCATGCATATTATTGTGACCGTTTACAGAGGGTACGTGATTGTATTGTGTCTGTTTCATTTCGTGTGAATCTTGTACTGTGTTTGTTTTAACTTGTAATATGTGCGTGATTGTGTGTGTGGTTTTCGTAAGGTGTGGGTGTGTGTATGTATTGATTTTGTAATGTATGGGTTATGTAATGTTTGGGTGTTTTGACAATTGTGTGGGTGTTTTGATAATATGTGTACTGGTATTTATTACGTTTTTATATTGTTTCGATTTTGTATATCTATTCTTATTTGTGACAGGTGTAAGGACTACTGCAACCAAGTAAATACGCAAGTTACCTAAATAATAATAATAAAAATAATAATAATAATATTTATTAACTGCAATTGGGTTGTCACCCGGTGGCAGTATTTATTTTACACGTACACAAATGTGGGGGGGGGGGAGGAACTAGAAAATTTAAATCCGGAGGGCTACATGAGAGGCATGTAGTAGCAACTTGGAAACTGGGGAACCATCTCAGCATTCGCTTGTAG
>JGI20166J26741_11398892_pt1 | contig 13832 bp, 9 predicted proteins | sample TergutCu122P5_FD_26741 | JGI IMG/M metagenome (IMG submission 26741)
CCCCCCGTACTTTCATACCCTGAAAAGGGACAGCTTTACATTTACTCTAAATTTTCACTTGAAATACGTTTCAAAATTCGTTCATTGTTTGTGTTACAAGCCATTTCCTTTTATGCAATTGTTTTATTGAAAACAATTAGGTTACATCTGATGTTAATGTACATAAAAATTATATTTCATTGATAAGGAGCCGAAATTCTCTCGCCGATTGCCGAAGAGTTTCAAAATGGGTATAAACGATCTCGCCATTATACAGTGTTTTCCATTTAAAACTGGCCGGCTTGCTCGGCGAAATCAAGCAAGTGTTCCGACTGTAGGTGGCATTCGCTTATGGACTATGGGAAAAGAAAGCACGAACATCCGTCGTTTGAAATTTTTGTAGAAAATTTATAGCACGATGAATTTCGAAATCATTACAACTGTGAAAAATTTTATGCTCTTTGAACCCTAAGTTGAACTTCCCCACAAAAGTTCTAAAACAAACCGCTAAAATGCAAATCCATCCTGCCACACTCTTTACTTGCGAATAACGGCCTTAACAGTCACCACTTAAATTGACTAAAATATTACTAAAATGTAATTATATCCCCCCACAACCTGATAAAATTGTGCTTAGAAATGTTGGTATTATGTGACACAAAGTGTACAGCTATGTACAGTATCTTCAATTTTGCACGTTTCCAAAATTCAAATAGTTCCAGTTACACACCCTTGACAACAGTGAGATTTAAATTTAAACTTTGAACCACAATGGTAACTATCTGTACCACCTGCTTGAACATCATAACGACACTTATTATGCCCATTGTTTTCAATTTAGGATATCGTATGATTTCCCAAATCAACAGCGATTATTGTTCTACAGAACAGCCTTTTGTAATGGAGACTGAGTGTTTTGTATGAGGCAGGAATGCAATATTTGTATAATGTTTTTAAGAAATTCCTGCTTCAAAGAGTTAATAACGAGTGAAGTGAGAGTCGTTGTTAATTGGTCTGGACTGATCCTATAGCCAGTCGGGACGTAGAGGGGAAGATAAAAATTCCTACCCCCCGCCGGGAATAAGCGTCTAGCACACTAGTGGTATGCGGACGTGCTGAGAATTAGCGTCTAGCACAACAGCAGTAAGCGGAAATGTTGCGAAACGGCGCCTAACCCACTAGCGGTATGTAGAAATGCTGAGAATCAGCTTCTAGCACACTATTTATATCCGGACATTTTGATCAGTGTCTAGTAAACTAGTAGTACGCGAACATGTTGAGGATCATTGATATAAGAGCTACAGTGTGTTCATTTTGACGTTTACTTCACGGAAATTATCTAGGAAGCTTTCACTTTTGTTCGGCAGAATACTCGTAACTAAAAGCTGTGCTTTTAAAAACTTTCTCCAGTCTTGTCCTAACCGATGGATCGTGACATCAATGAAGCACTGCCAAGAAAATACGCACAGACCCTAAACAGGAATAAAATATCGGTAGCACCCTTTTGGAGTTAGCCTGCTTTCGGAGGCGTTTATTACTCTACCAGAATGTAACAAATCCATTTCGTATATATTCAAAAATAAAAATTTTGTCTGTCCAAACCCTGAAGGCACATAAGGAGAGGCGGTATAGATCCACTCATTCATTTCAATGATCATTCCACTGGTGCTTTCTATACATATTCAACTGTCATCCTCAGAATGGGTACTGCGTCCGCGAAAGACGGCATCTCCGAGGTATATGGACTAACCCAAACCAAGAATATAAAAAGAAGTGAAAGAATGAATCAAACCAGACACAATATAGCCTGTCCGCAGAATAGCTCCCAATCTGCTGGTTAAAATAAAAACAAATTAAAATTTTGTAATGCTAATTGTGATGCTTGAATTCGTGCCTATGTTTTCAGTTCCAAAATATTTCTTAAAGAACGTAATGTGCTCTATTTCTCACGTTGAAAATCTCTGGTTCTTTAAAGAAAGGTAATGAGCAAGGGGGCGGTGTTCCCAACACAGCTTCAAGACTATTCTAAAGAAATCGCTTGTCACCGTGACATGCAGCCTCCTCCATTTGCTTTTGGAGTAGACTAAAATGGTCTCCAGACATAGAGGGTCACTACATGTACTCGTATTAAATTACCGGTCGCTGGCAGCCGACAAGCAATAATCTTCCTACTACACGGTTGGTTGGAAGGTTAATAATTCTTCGGCAAGGACAGAATGTTGCATCCAATAGGCTGTTACAAAACGACGGGGTGTGAGAGGGTGTGGACTGGATCTCTTGTCTCAGAATAGAAGCCAATGACGGGCTGGTATGAACGTGATAATAAAACCTCGGATTTCGCAAGAGGGAGAAATTTTTGACTAGTTTAGCGATTATCAACTTCTCAAGAAGGAATCTGCTGTATGAAAACGGTTAGTTAATTAGTTAGTCAGTCAGTTGGTTCATATTTATGAGTACATAAGATTAATTGGCGCCCTTCCATCTTAAAGACTATATAACAAGTGAGCCTCAAGATTATTAGTTAAGACAATTCTCTCTTGTACTGAAACTAATGGATTTATTTTGATTTTTTTTTTTCGCAAAAACGTAACACAGGAAATATTTAATAAAATGGACATCCTATTGTTACCACATGTCTTGTTGCCTGCTATATATGTATGGAATTTTAAGTTGAACTCCATTCAAGAAATATCGCTTATCACTTTTCTATACCGTGGCTGTTATTAACCAGAATGGTAAAGGGTAACATGTAATATTAAATAAAAATAAAGAGATATAGCATAATGAAAGGGAGGAAAGTGTAGTCAATCAACTACACTTTCCTCCCTCTCATTAGTTACACACACAACGGGGATGACACACCTTAAAGATATAGCATATGCTATATATACTTGCGCGTGTATGTGTGTGGGTGTGGGTGTGTTCGGAAGTATTAAAGTGAATTAGAAATTTAACAAGGCCATTAATTTAATCTGAACGTTCATTGATTGAATACAAACCATAACAAACTTCTTTTCTTGCCTGCCGTGTCTGTTCTCGTTCTTGTCTTCTAGTGCCGATTCTTTCAATCGTGCCTCGAATTCCACCCCCTCTCCCCCTTGAAGGACTCAATACGGCCCCATCTGAACACACCAAGACAATACGACAGTTAAGTGTACACACTCACTTTCACTTGCAATTCGTACAAGCAATAACAAGGAATTCAAAATAGCTAAACACAGTACCTTCTGAATCGGCAACTACAGCATCATCAGTTTTGAACGATTTGAATGATGTCAAAGTAAGCATTATTATGAACCATGACACTCCACTGCTCATAAAATTTGCCATAATTGAAATTATAAGTAAAATAGGCTGCTGTACGATTCACTCTGTTGTACACACTTGGCGCTATTGGTTTGAGCAACAGAACTGAGCGGCTTTCACTTTCTTCTGCCTTTGAACTTGTCTCCGATAATTTATGACTGATGTGCGTGACATCTGTTGTCATCTGAAGATACTTCATTTGTCCGTGAGTTCCGTCGTGCATGGATTGAATTACGACTGGAGTTTTGAAAGCCTACCAGGCCAGGTGAAAGTTCCTATAGGATGCAGTCACACACGTTTCATTGTGATGATCCTTGCTTGATGTGCTATCTCAGTCACCATTTATTTTACATAAGAACATGTGAATAACAACTAAGGCTGGAGAGAAGCTCCTTGCCAAAGAAATTTAGCATTTAGTTTTCCAATGTCAACGCCCAAGACAAGAAGAAACCCCCCCTTTTTACACAAATTACATAGCAAATCTGAATTCACAGCGCGCAGTTCGTAATCAGGGCCGCTGAGAGCGGGTACGGGCCCTGGTGAAACTTTTTTCAGCCCAACCCAGCAAGGGCGCACATGCTAAAAATCAAAATACGTTTAACATATTGAAGCCCCGGCTCCCCTTCCAGATTACCGGGCCCCGGTAATTTGTACCGGCTTCCCCCCCACCCCATCTCGGCCGCACTGTCCCGTTACACGCCAAGCAAGGCACGGAGGGAGGTAGAAGTATAGCTCTACCCATAATCCACTCCGGCACTAGAAGAGGGTGGGTGGTCAGCATCACGCCCCAGCCGCCTTATCCCCAGGAAAGATACCGCTACACATTTGCAGGAGGCTAGGAGGGCCTCGTGGCCACTACGGATGGGGGCGAAAAATGTCACCCTCAATGCATTTCGAAACCCGGGCCGTCCACCCCGTTAGTGAGTCGCTATACTGACTACGCTGCCACAAGTATCTCTATAAAAACGCGATCCTTTACATTCTGCACAAACCTCGCCTGTAAGTAAGGTGTGAGAGTATAAAGAGTTCCTCTCAACTCAAAAGTTCGTACATAGTGACAACTGAAATCACTGAACGAAGACGGGCTTAATTAGAAACATGATACTCATTTCAGGTTTCATATCCATCAACTGATGCTGAAGTGACAGGGAATACACATACAGACAAGATTATGCCGCTAACCTATACTCCCGTGTAAAACAAATAAAGATAACGCACATTCTCAGCTCTGCGTCCTGTCCATCGGCGGCTAATTTACAGAGGAATATACAGAAAAAGGAAGTTCCATTCTACATAAGGTGTCAATTATCCGATCAAACACAACCATACAGATATTAGTTTTTAGTACAAACTACAACATTTTTCAGCTGCCCAGATCAGCTATCATCAGGTAGACGTCAGATACACATATATTATACTTGAATGGTAGCATTTGGTCTGATAAATAACACTTTAGTGAGAAATACACAACAGGACGGTGTCACCCAAGTTCTATTCTACATTCAATAGAACTTATGTTTTGTTTGGTATTAATGGTATGTATTACAGAGTGTATATGCCATATCATTAACTGCAAGGGCAACAGGAGAGGTGCTGCTGGACTAAATAAACCTCAAGGCAGAAAAAATGCCACGATACGTGCAACAGAAAGTTGCAGCAAGAAGAAAACAGGCAAGGACACAACACAAGATGTAAGGGCTCGTAAAATCACAGAAACACACAGGCTGCACATTGTATGTAGAAGCGCTTGATAGGTTAAATCATACCAAAATTAAAGAAGATGACACTGTACGTGCACTGTGACAATTCTGGAATTTACCCTACCTTGTTTAAGTGTCTTAAACAAGGAAAAGTGAAATCTAAATTTAAAAAAATCCTGTATCACGTATTCAATCATCTTTTGGTTAAATGTGCATTTGTATAAGGGTAGGCCTACAAACTCAGGTAGGCAGAACACTTCTTTTTCTAACAGTGCTTCAGTCCATCATGATCCTTTGCTCTTTTACTATTGCCCTCCATTGGTATCGATGCTGCAACTTCCACCTCCAATTTCTAACGTCAGTTCTCTTCAGATATTCTTCCACAGAATCCAGCCACCTAACATCAGGTCTGCCTGCTCTTCTAGTGCCCTCTTATTTTATGGAATATTAGCTTCCTGCAAGAGTCTTATTCATGCATTCTACAGTAATGTACCAACTAATTCAAACTCCCTACTTTGATCACCTCCACCAGTTACACTTCTATGAAACAGAAATCCCTCTCTACGTTTCTCTGCTAGTAGTTCGTTAAATATCATGGTATGAAATTTTAAGTGAGACGTTTTTTCAGCATCTTTCTCATCGAGTAAAAGTTATCCATAATTTCTGTGCTGAGGTTTTCCGAAACATTCCAAAGGCTGACAGCAGAACTAAAGTTTTAATTTTTGACTTGAACAAAGATGGTACAGTGTAACTATCTATTTCTTCGAAATAGAAATATTTTTTCTTTGTATTTCAATACCATGATCCCTTTAAACATGAAATGTGTCTGTTTTATATAAGGACACAGTGCATACTGCGCAGTAAACACTCTCCACCTTGGTTACACAAAACCAATCTGTAATATTGTATAAGGCAAAAGTCGCTGTTTTTTTCTGAGATGCATTTACAACATACCAACACAATTAGAGCATCATGTAGAAATTTTTGAAAGTTAAACTTGGTTCTACATAACATAACCACTAGGCTTTAAAATGCAAAATATTTCATAAATTATAAATAGTTAAAATCCTCAGACATTTCTAAAAAATTAAAAAAATGCTGTCTGGACAGAAATTCTTCGGTCCAAAAAGAGGATATGTCTGAGGAACAAGAGGTATGGTAGACCTAATCAGTAGTATAAAATCTGTCAATCAGGATGAAAATATTAACCCTTCGGTAAAGAACACAGTTATCAAGAAATAACAAACGTCATAAGATGAATTTAATGCGTCACAATATGTACTACAAGCGTACATTTAAATACTTGACTCTTGCTCAACATGTACCAGTGCGTAACAGCCATATGTTACTTCATAACAGAAGCAATTGTGCTGGTATAAATTTTTTGAGATTCGTATCTGTCATGCAGAATGGTAATTCTTAATGTATATCCTATTTTGAATGCCACATTAGGGCAAATTAATGTAAAGAGTACTAATACATCCCAGAGCAATATGGAATATTTAAATTGCAGTCATACCATATGACACAATGAGATAGATCCTTCTTCTTCTTTGCTGCTATACAAGAAATCTTCATCTCTTTCTTTGCATGTACATTCAGTTCCAGAACATTATTCAATCTGTTTTCTTAATCTGCCAGTTTCTATATAAACTCTGTTCAACTAACTGGGATTATTGTTATGAGTTATGTAATACATGCATGTGAAACTGGGGAGCTTCTTACAGCAAATCCCTTTCTGCACTGACAGACACAGGACATATATAGCCACTTGTATTACTTGACATTATTCTTACAGCATATTTTATAGAGGTTGTGGAAAGAGCTCTAGGCTCTTCTCAGTCTCTGATTTGGATTTTGGCCTCATTCCAGCCTTTTGTTTGTTTTATTAAATTATTCTTTATTAATTGAATTAGTTAAATAGCGCTAAAAGACACAATGTTTCTGTCAACTGGTGTGGCCTATTTTGAAGCTGTGTTCCAGTATTTGCTACATACTGATATCATAAAAAATGTTGATCAGGGAGCATTGTCTCCAAGGCCAAAATTTTGAGCCTGCTAATCTGAAACATCCCTCCAACCAGATTTAAACATTTCAATAAAATGTGCAAACAGATGGTCTATAGCCATTTGTTCTGTATGGTACTTACAATCTTGCTGACCCTAAAAACAGATAAACTTTGAACCAATATTCTCTGTGTGTCACACAGTTCATTAGAGTATGAGTGGAATATGTATCAGACAAATCAAATGTCTTAGTCTTAAATTTCAGCTTGTGACAACTGAATGGTCAGCATCATATCTGGTATCAGATATGAGACTGTTACAATTGTGACTAGCCCTCTGTCAGTCAGAGAAGCTAGCGAAGACACTACTTACATGGAAATTTTGGAACTGGAAGAAACTGAGACAGGGAAATTAAAAGAAGAAATCTGTAATTAATCTTTCAAATGGTGGCAGGATAATATGTACACAGAAAATATAACAGTTCAGTAAAGCATCTTGACATTGATACTGAAACTGGAATTTAGAAGAAATGAAAACCATTCACAGGTTTTGTAAATGTAATAAGTTAAGCATTTATGTCAAAAATAAACCATAGAGTTTTTATTTTCAGTGTTCTGTTCAATGTGCCAGCCAGCCACACTACTCATTACTTTCATTAGATCATGCTGAGACACAGAAAATGCCAGTTCCCTTTATCTTCTCCTCATGTAAAGAACACTGTAGAATTTATAGCTCACTGACAAGTCAAAATACTCAATAATCCATTCCAGATATAACTAGAAGATATGTGGTTTACATTTTGAAGTTAAAAAGATTAACATATGTTGTTCTTGTACTGACCACAAGAATAAACTGTAATTTTATATACAGGACATAAACATCAGTATGCAGCAAAGTATCAATCGTGAAATATAGCAGTATTACACACTACTTGTTGCTTTAAGTTTGTGGTTAACTACCATGTACAGAATTATAGCTGCCAGTGTCCATAAGAAGCTAAACGATCTGTTCACAAAGAGGCTGCCTAAATATACTGGATACTGTGCTCTTACAACAAACCCCAAGCCCTTACCAAGTGACACAGTGAACAATACACCTAATAAATTTGAAAATGAGGAACAAAGATTGGCTAAGCTGTTTCCAAGAAGAGAAGAATTTCCAGCTCGCCACATTGGACCACGAGAACAGGAGCAGACACAAATGTTGGAACTCCTTGGTTTTAGAGTAAGTTGACAATAAAATTTTAAATATTCTGAAGAAAAATAACCCTAGATGTTACCGAATCCAAGTCAATAAAAATTAAAAAAAAAAATCTCCAATTGCTGCTCCAGTTTATACTTCTTTGAGCACTTGTGTCATTTATTGGAAACTAGTTTATATGTTGGGAAAGAGTCAACCCTTTTCATATTAGCCATTTTGACAGTTTATAGTTTACAGTATTCAGATCAATGCCCAAAGAATGAGCCCAGTGTGTTACATGCTTGTACCATTAAGAGACATTAGTTTAAATGAAGCAGAAACTGGAGAGGTATACAGTAGGGTCTCATTTTTATGACAGGGTTACGTTCTCGAATATTTGGTTGTAAATCAAATCATTGTGAAACAAGAACTATTTAAATGGTTTAAATTGAGATAGGTTCATGGGCCAAACAAATTAGTCAAATAATTTTATAATTTACAATATTTCTTTATATTATGACATACAATTTTATTTTAATGAATTAGAAATATAGAAAATTACACAGATAATTGAAAGAAATATCAATCAAATAACTTTTTATTTTGTTGAAAAAGGCCCAGGCCGTGGTTCAGAAGACATCAAGAAAGAATGTAACGTCAACTGTTTTGATTTTTTCTTATTTTCTGTCTTTTTGATGGATGTCAATGGGTGGTAAAATCTCAATCAACTTAATAGAACTGCACTAAAATAGAATAAGAAGAAACACATGCACACCGGGAAAGAGCCAGAGGCGCACTAAGTAGCGATAGGATGCTTGAGTTGCGACAGTGATGCACCAAAAGTCGGGAGTGCTCGGTCCGACTCGACAAGGGCCATAAAAGTGAACTGTCGTAAAACGAACCATTGCAAAATGAGACCCTACTGTATTTCGATTCATGCTAATATTAACACCTTGTTGCATTGTGACTCCATTTGATTTGCAGACTCTCGATGAAATGACAGACAAGGCTGTTCCTGAAAAAATTCGGCTCAACAGAGATTTAGAAATTGAAGAACCAGTAGGTAAGTGACATTTGTACCATGTGAGTTATGACAGTTCTTAACTATTCAGTTGAATAACAGTAGAAATTCAGATACGTGTTCTGCAAAGAATGTTTCTGTAAATAATGTTCAGTTTTTTTATAAAATAGGCAGTACAGTCTGGATGAAACAAGGCATGCTCCCTTACAATGAAGAAAGACCACACTATAATTAAAGTTTCAGTAAAGGTATATATTATGGTAAGATGAATCAAAGAATCAAAAACAGGTTTGGGAAGTGCAGTATGCAGGACTCTTAGTGTAATGTATGCTTAGATCAATATTTTCTCTCCCACTAAATTTCTTCCAATAACCAACTTTGACAATGTATTGTTATTTTATAGTCATTAATGATTCCTTAAATGAATACACAAATATATGACAAAACAAAACTGAAAGACTTTTCCTATTTTATACCAAAGGATGAAGGAAGGAGATGTGCTGTGAATTATACCTCTGAGAGACATTATATCCTCACAGTAGCATCTTTAATTTTTCAGATTTTCTGGAACAGTCATGTTAATTTTTACATTTAATTCATTCTTATAGTCAAGGCCTTGTGGCACATATGTCAAAAGCTGTATCCAGGTATTTCAGTTTTGTAACCATAGGTCAAAGACATAGAAGTAAACAGCAGAAAAAATTAAATGTTTGCTAAAGTAAGCACCAAAATACTCAAAAGAAATACGAAGAAGAATGAAACTGAGACCTTTGCTTGTAGTGTATTCCATCAAAAATTTCACTGTTTACAACTGGCACAAGACATCTGTCTTCAACTGCAGTTTATGAGTCCAACATCAAATATTCATTGTCTCATTACAGGAGAATACGAGTTGATCAATCGTATCAGGCAGATTGCTGAGAAGAACAAGATTTGGAGAAGCTACATTGGAATGGGTTACAATAACTGCTGTGTGCCACATACTATCATGAGAAATATATTTGAGAATCCAGGCTGGTGGGTTGCCATGCTATATTTTGTATGTCTTTAGGTCTAGGAACACACCAGTGTATGAGCTGAGCCACACATATTTTCTCAATGTCTTAAATTCCTAATTTCATCATCAATTTATTACTATGTAGTACTGGCACAAGTGTGTAAAACGAAATAATATGGAAGTCATGTCTCTTGGTACAATCATGTTTTTTTTCCAAAACCAATGAATGGACATTTTATGAAATTTTGTTTTGAAATTTAAATTTTATTCAAAGCATCCAAGTATAACTCACACTTTACATGTGGTTAAATCAGAGTTATCCGTTTTCTCAAACATAACTTATTGTGCAAGAATTTCATGAATGACACTAAATGCATACCTACAGCTATATATATAAATGTATATTATACACATACCTGTGCAAATACATAGACTGTGCATTTGTTGGGTAATTACTATAGATAAGTCCTTACCTGTGCAAGGAAAAACATAAAATTAATACATATGTGAATAACTTGAAGTTAATATACATATATATTTATTTATTTTATGTTATTATATTATATATTGAATATTAATATATATATTAATTTTATGTTTATATGTATTAATTTTATGTTATACTGTGCACTGATAATGACTTAGCTATAATAATTATGCAAAAAATGCACAATCTTTGTATTTACACAGTTATATTACATGATCTTCTATGAAACATAGTGTTATTCAAGATCATTTGATGTACATACTCCCTGATGACGATCCCAACAGGGATCAAAACATGTCAAAGTCTTCAATGTTTCAAGGTAACACAACTGTGGAAATACAAAGATTGTGCATTTGTTGGTTACTTATTATAGATTAGCTATTTATATTTGTCAATGTAAGATATATTTAACAAAAAACAATGAAGGAAAACTAAATTTCTGACTCCCTGCAGTAATATGTGTAGTGATTAGTATTCCAGTGACTGAACATGTATACACTAAATAACAAGAAATACAGTGTCAGCTTCTTCTTTTCCAGTGCATATGATTAGGCCAGATACATTATGGATATTACAAAACAGAATCCTTCCAAACATTTGACCTTTCCAGTTTATATTTTAGAATTTTTCTGGAATCCTTTCAGAGTCCAAATTATCAATACGTTCTTTCCAGTTTCTTCTGTATGGTTCCACTATAAATCAAAGGAATGTTTATTTTAGTTATTAATTATGTATTCTTTTGTTTATGGTTTATTTAATGATAATATCAATAACTCAGGCCAAATAGCATCAAATTATGAATGAACAGTGGATTTTAAGGAATGTGGAAGTGGCAGTTACTATACCAGAACTTATAGTGATTGAGCAGAACCACAACAAATGTTAACCAGAGTAGCCCCTGTTCCAGCCAAGATTCAAACTGGGCAATCCTGAATACAAGCCAGAACCCACCTTACTCAGTTATTAATATGTCAGTGGATTAAAAAATTCTCAGTAGTGATATCAAGTCATTGATTCTGGATCCCCTTATTTGATGACAAAATGAACTGTAATTTGGCAATTTTATTTTACATTTTGTTATAGTAATGTCCTGCCTAAAGTAATAAGGCACTTTTCACTAATTATTCATCCGTTAATTTGACCTAGAAGGTATTACAAATGTGCGAACTTGTATGCGTATACATTGCTGACAAAAAGGAACACATCTAATATATGGTACAACTTCTAAAGGCTTATATACAGCGGTAATATTTTAGTCTGGGAATTATGGTTATTAATGATACATCTGTGAGTGTGAATGTGTAAAGGAGAGGGCAGATGGCCTGGGGGAAGAGGAAATAAGTAAGACAACAAAATATGTATTTGTCTGTGCAAGTGGTCCTGTTGTAGTTTTTCATACCCTTCAGATTCTTTTGTAGCAGCACTTTAGGAGACACAGTTTTGACCATTAGGATTACTAAATATGAGAGAGATAACTGGTGATTTGTTTTCAGGACAACTCAGTATACACCCTACCAACCAGAGGTTGCTCAGGGCCGTCTGGAAGGTCTACTAAACTATCAGACAATGGTCACTGATCTGACTGGTATGGAAGTGGCCAATGCTTCTTTGCTGGATGAAGGCACTGCAGCAGCTGAAGCTATGAGTCTTTGTCACCGGTAAAATTACTGATTTGATCTCATACTTCCATGAAAGAAAACCAGTTGCAAGTGTCTGGATACAGAGTGTTTGTTACCAAGGACAAAATGCAGAATGGAATATATTACACAATGATGAACTTCATGGTATATGCAATTTACCAGTTACTGGTAAGGTAGTAAAATCATGGAATTTTTGGCTGGAAGTGTAGTTCAGATGAGTATAACGAGTACTGCATAAATACTTTTGTTGGGGAAACCTGTAAGAAAGACTGCAATGGGTACATAGCGGTAATAAAATACTAAGAAAATATTTTATGGGGATGTGATAACTTGATTTCCTACAATAAAAGCACACTTAATTTACAATATATTTACCACAATACACAGATTTATAACATGTTCCTAATCTTCTGCAACATTTCTGACAGTCTGTATCCAACAACAGTTTTGTAACTAAACAGCATTCTGTTGTTATGTTCACATCAATTGCTGTTCTACAGGCAGACCAAGCGGTGGCGTCTATTCCTTTCTGATCAGCTTCACCCTCAAACTGTGTCAGTGGTTCAGACTCGAGCTGACTCACTTGGACTTACAGTTGAGCTAGGAAATGTCTTTGCAGCAGACTTTTCTAATCGAGACTTTGCAGGTGTCATCTTCCAGTATCCAGACACTGAGGGTTCTGTCTATGACTTCTCTGAAGTAGTCCAGAGAGCTCATTCCAATGGTGTAAGTTACAACAAACATATGAGAAAACAAGATGTTTACAATGAGTCACTGTTCCTCATTCTTATATAGGCTGTACTTTCACTGGCAAGAAAAAAAAATTGAAAATTCCTAGAAAACCTTACGTGTGATGCAAACCCTTCTTCATTAATTTCCTGACTCTCTTCCATAGTACTCTGCAGTTCCACTGATTTGATTATGATCAAAAACCTAAAACACTTTTTCCATTAAAACTGTCAATCTGGATGACATTTTGTACTCAAGGCTGAGTTATTTACTTCAATGAAATACCAACCTACTTATCTCTGCTGCACAGAGTTGGTACACTATAAAACCTTTTAGTTACTGTATCTGTTATACAGTTCTACTGTACATCTGATCAAGCAGTAGGCACCCATGAAGGTGGTTCCAGATTAAAGTCTCAGTCCAAGAGTGGCTATCTGAACATATATATATATTTCAAGGTATTCCTGAGACTCCTCAGACATATGCTTGATAGTATCTTAAATGAGGCTATGACTGCCTCCTGTCACATCCTTCCCAATTTATCATTAATACTCATTATACAAACTGCACAGTTGATGAAACACCATTAAATAAACATCCTCACCCTCCACCACCACCATCACCACTGACAAGGATAATGATGATGATGACGACCACAACAACAACAATGGTGAGGATGATGATGATGACAACAACAACAACAACAACAACAACAACAACAATAATAATAATAATAATAATAATAATAATAATAATAATAATAATAATAATAATAATAATCCCTAAGA
>JGI20166J26741_11400004_pt1 | contig 13831 bp, 10 predicted proteins | sample TergutCu122P5_FD_26741 | JGI IMG/M metagenome (IMG submission 26741)
AATAAATGTTTTTTATTGCGTATCTTTGCTTGTGAAAGTAGGGATATTTTTTTATCAAAAACAGATAGCTAAAATAAAATTAGTCCCTATTTTAGTCCTTTGTAACAGTAATTGATTATATATCAACATTATTTGTTGTCTCACCAAGATTCGAACTCGGACTAACAGAACCAAAATCTGCTGTGCTACCATTACACAATGAGACAATCCAAGAATTTTACTTATGAAAAGCGGTGCAAAGGTACAATAATATTGCTGTTCCACAAAATTTTTCCCGTTTTTTCGTACATTTGATGTTCTGCTTTTCACTTTCCCTAACTTTTTGTACCTTTGTGCCTTATTATTTTGCTGAATTTTAAACTGCATGAAAAGCGTCAAAATTAAAGATAAAGAATTTCAAGTGTCTATCACGCAAGAACAAATTGAAACTGCCGTGAAAAATGTGGCGGAACAAATCAATTGGGATTTGGCGGGAAAAGATCCACTGTTTTTGGTGGTACTTAACGGCGCTTTCATGTTTGCAGCCGACTTGATGAGGCATGTTTCCATCCCGTGCGAAATTACGTTTATCAAACTTTCTTCCTACGAAGGAACAAAAAGTTCGGGGGTGGTGAAAGAAATTTTTGGACTGAACGAAAGCGTGGAAGGTCGCACAGTGGTGGTCGTGGAAGATATCGTTGATACAGGTTTTACGATGGAGAAAATTGTCGCTTCGCTGAAAGAGAAAGGCGCTGCCGATATTCGTGTGGCTACCTTCTTCCTGAAGCCTGATTCGCTGCAGCGCGATGTCCCGCTCAACTATGTGGCTTTGCGCATTCCCAACGCATTCATTGTAGGCTATGGGCTTGATTATGACGGCTATGGAAGAAATTTGAAGGAAGTTTATACGTTGATAGAATCTTAATTTACTGTATATTATCACAATACAAAAAATAGAATATGATAAATCTCATTATTTTTGGAGCTCCCGGTTCGGGAAAAGGTACGCAAAGCGATCTCATTGCTCAAAAATATTCCATGCAACATATCTCCACAGGCGACTTGCTGCGTGCAGAAATGGCTGCCGGTACGGAGTTGGGGCAATTGGCAGAAAGCTATATCGCAAAAGGAGAATTAGTTCCTGACGATGTGATCATTAAAATGCTGTCCGAAAAATTGGAACAGCAACATGCTGATTCTAAAGGAATTATCTTCGATGGATTTCCACGTACCGTTGCGCAGGCAGAAACGCTCGAAAAGATGCTTGCCAGGTATGGGCAAAAAATAACTGCTCTGCTCGAAATTGAAGTCGTAGAAGCAGAGTTGATAGAGCGCATGTTAAAACGGGGGAAGCTGAGCGGGCGTAGCGACGATAACCTCGAAACCATTCAACACAGAATACGGGTATATCACGACCAGACGGCGCCGGTAATCGACTTTTACAAACGTCAGCAAAAATATCATCATATTGCCGGAACAGGCAGTATTGATGATGTAGCCTTGCGAATAACTACGGTGGTGGATTCTTTAATCGACTGACAAAATTAATATTTCATTTTGAACACCCCGAAAAGTCAACCATATTTTATAAAAATGAAAACTTCAAAAGAGATCCGTCAGTCATTTCTCGATTTTTTTCAATCAAAGCAACACCACATTGTGCCGTCGGCGCCGATGGTCATCAAAGACGACCCTACGCTGATGTTTACCAATGCGGGAATGAATCAGTTTAAAAACATTATTTTGGGCAACGACCCTGTTCAATATCCGCGTGTTGCCGACACTCAAAAATGTTTGCGCGTAAGCGGTAAACACAACGATTTGGAAGAAGTGGGGCACGACACCTATCACCACACCATGTTCGAGATGCTGGGCAACTGGTCTTTCGGCGATTATTTCAAAAAAGAGGCTATCGAATGGGCATGGGAGTATCTTACCGGAGTGTTGGGATTGGACAAAGACCGACTCTATGTTACTGTGTTTGAGGGAGAAGAACCCCTGAAAAGAGATGATGAAGCCGCCGAAGTGTGGGAAAAGTTTGTACCGAAAAACCGTATCATTAACGGCAGCAAAAAAGACAATTTTTGGGAAATGGGCGACACCGGTCCATGTGGTCCCTGTTCCGAAATTCACATAGATATCCGTCCCGACAGCGAACGGACAAAAGTGGACGGACTGTCGCTTGTCAATAAAAATCATCCGCAAGTCATTGAAATATGGAATCTTGTCTTTATGCAATACAACCGGAAAGCCGACGGCTCTCTGGAACCGCTGCCTGCAAAAGTGATTGATACCGGAATGGGCTTCGAGCGGCTTTGCATGGCATTGCAAGGGAAAACGTCAAATTATGACACAGACATTTTTACGCCAATAATTAAAGAAATTGAGAAAATAACAACCTCCCTAAATCCCCCACAGGGAGACTTGGTTGATACCCCCCTGAGGGGGGGAGGGGAGCTTATTGCCATGCGCGTCATTGCCGACCATATCCGCACTATTGCCTTTTCCATTACTGACGGTCAATTGCCTTCCAATGCAAAAGCAGGATATGTCATCCGCCGTATTTTGCGCCGCGCCGTCCGGTATGGCTATACATTTCTGGGACAGCGAGATGCCTTCATGTATAAATTGTTACCGGCTTTGATTGAAAGCATGGGCGATGCATATCCGGAATTACAAGCGCAAAAGACATTGATTGAAAAAGTAATCAAGGAAGAAGAAGAAGCGTTTCTGCGTACACTCGACGCCGGTATTCGCCTGTTGGACAAAGTAATGGCAGAGACAAAAGCTGCCGGTAACACGGAAATCAGCGGTGTGAACGCATTCACGCTTTACGATACGTATGGTTTTCCACTCGACCTGACAGAGCTTATTTTGCACGAAAACAACCTGACTGTCAATCTTTCAGAATTTGACAGAGAGATGCAAAAGCAGAAAGAACGCGCACGCAACGCTGCCGCTGTCGAAGCCGGCGATTGGATTATTGTGAATGAAGGTGAAAGTGAGTTTGTCGGTTTTGACATGTTGGAAACGGAAACACACATCTTGCGTTATCGTCAGGTAAAACAAAAAAATAAAACCTATTATCAGTTAGTCCTTTCACGCACTCCATTCTACGCCGAAATGGGCGGACAGGCAGGCGATAGCGGATATTTAGTCCCAAAGTCCCCCTTAATCCACCCGAAGGGGGGACAAAAATCTGCTGCACAGGCAGAACTCTCATCCTCCCCCTCCTTTGGAGAAGGTTGGGGTGAGATGGAAATTTTTGATACCAAACGTGAAAATAATTTGGCAGTACATCTTGTTAATTCTCTGCCATTTACATCCCATTCGGAGGATCTTGGAGGATCTTTTATCGCCAAAGTCAATGTGGAAAAACGGACAGCTACCGAAAACAACCACTCCGCTACACACCTGTTGCACGAAGCGTTGCGTGAGGTATTGGGCAAGCATGTGGAACAGAAAGGTTCGTTTGTTTCCCCCGAAGCGCTACGATTTGACTTTTCTCATTTTCAGAAAGTTAACGATGAAGAACTTCGGAAAGTAGAGATGCTGGTCAATGCAAAAATCAGAGAAAACCGCCCGTTGGATGAATACCGCGATGTGCCCATTGCCGAAGCCCGTGCTATGGGAGCAATGGCGCTTTTCGGCGAAAAATACGGCGAGAGGGTGCGTGTCGTCCGTTTTGGCTCTTCGGTAGAACTTTGCGGAGGCACTCATGTGAAGGCTACCGGACAAATCGGCTTTTTAAAAATTGTATATGAAACTTCGGTAGCTGCTGGCATACGGCGTATTGAAGCCGTTACGGGAGCAGGCGCCGAAAAATACGTTCAGGAGCAGCAGGATATGATAACCGGCATCCGAATGTTGTTCAACAATGCGCCCAACATTGTACAAACCATTCAGAAATCGATTGAAGAAAACGACTCTTTGAAAAAACAAGTCGAGAATTTCTTTCAGGAACGTATTCTGACCATGCGCGACCGCTTGATTGAAAAGGCAGAAGATGTGAATGGCGTGAAACTAATCTGTCATCGCGGAGAAGATAATCCTGAACTGATTCGCGGGTTGGCAGCCCAGTTCAGAGGAAAATTCACCGACATGAAATTTGCATTTATTGCCGGATCGCTTTTTGAAGGAAAGCCCTCCCTCACGCTTTTCATCAGCAAACCGATGGTGGACGCCGGATACAATGCCGCTCACATTATTCGCGATGCCGCAACGTATATTGACGGCGGCGGCGGCGGACAACCGTTTATGGCAACTGCCGGCGGCAAAAAACCGAACGGATTGGAAAAAGCAATGGAACGGGTGGCAGAGATGATTAGTAAAAATTAAAAAGAAATAATTTAACTCTTTAGAATCGTTTTTTCATTAGAGTTTATATAGAATAAGCAACTTTTGAGTTTTTAACTAATTGACAATCAGAATAATTACAGTCTAATCAATATAATGTCTATTGAAAAGTGTTTATATTTGCACCGAAATTTTAAACTGTACGATATACGGAAAAATTGAAATAAAGACATTTTGAAAACGGCGTTTTTGCTGTATTCTTGCTTTTAGAAACCTGAGAAATTTCAAAGCACAAACAGGAATAAGTAGTGAACGCCCGTAGAAATGCGGGCTTTGTTATTTGGTGCAAAGGTTGTGGTAAACCTCAGAAGCGGATATTGAAGTCCGTTTTTTTTGTGTCCGTACATATTTCATCGAAAGCTTTGTAAATACATAAATATTCATCTTTAAAAATTAAAAGTATGCAACAGTACGAGAACTCAAACAACGTAATGGAGTCCAGAGACCACAAGCTACTGAGCGTAGCCAAAGTAAAAAACGGGGCGAGTCCGAAAAGCCTGATGAGTAGGAAAAACAGATTGCAGAGAACATTTCTGTTTTTTGCCATTTTTTGCGTCAGTGTGATGAGCGCTTTTGCGCAAGACGTTATCACGCTGAAAAATGGCACGGATGTTCAGGCATTGGTTCAGGAAGACGCAACGTCCTAATTTTAAATAGCAGTAGCCCTTAGCAAAAAATCAGATTAAACTAACGGGGATTTGACATGTCAAATTACATATATTCCTACTGCAATGAACCGGTTTTACAAGCGCCTGTTTTGCCACACCATAACGCACAGATTTCTGTGGTTATTTGCCTTACCGGTATGGGTTTGCCACTCCGCGTTTGCACAAGCGGGGCATCAGGTAATTCTCGAAGGAAAAGTTATCAATGCGCAAACAAACGAACCGGTGCCTTTTGCAGCGCTAATATCTCTCAAATTATCCGAAGGGACGGTTTCTGGCGAAGACGGACAGTTTTTGCTGAAATTTAGCCAACCTCCAGGACGGATAAAATTCTCATCGGTAGGATACAAAACTGATACCATTGACTATAAGCGCTTAACAGGCAATAATGTGATAATAAAACTTGATCCGGTCTCACAAGAATTGAAAGAAGTGGTGGTAAAACCGCCGAAAATCAGATACAGAAATAAAGGAAATCCGGCGGTGGAATTGATTGAAAAAGTGATTGCCCGCAAAGCATCCAACCGGCAGGGTGCATGGGATTTTCTTGAAAACCGGAAATATGAAAAGATAATACTTGGCTTCAGCAATTTTACGGAACGGTTTCCGCCAGAGAAAATATCTAAAAATTTGCAATTCATTTTTAATCACGTAGATACAACTTATTTGAAAGGACAAAAAGTTCTTCCGCTTTATATGCAGGAAAAACTTGCCGACAATTATTATACCAAAACGCCGCCGCGCTCCAAAGAGGTAGTAACAGCAATACAGTCAGTCGATTTCGGAAAATATTTCAGCATGGATGGCATTTCTGCCTATTTGAAAACTATTTACGAAGATATTAACCTGTATGATAACACTATCAGCTTCTTAACCAATCAGTTTGTCAGCCCAATTGCCAATTTGGCGCCTTCGTTCTACCAATATTTCATCATCGACACAACCACTGTGGACAACGTTCGCTGCATAAATCTCTTTTTCATACCCCGCAATAAAGCCGACATGCTGTTTCAAGGCAATTTATACATCACCCTCGACAGTTGTTACGCAGTAAAAAAAGCCGCCATTACAGTGAACAAAGCAATTAACCTTAATTGGATTAAAGAAGTGAATATCAGCTTGGAATATATGCACGACGCTCAACAGGGATGGTTACCTTCTTCCGAAAAAGTAGGCATTGACTTTGGCTTGCCCAACACAGCGCTGGGCGTTTACGGACAACGTACCACCACGTATGCCGGTTACAAAATCAACATACCCCGCGACGAATCGTTTTACAAACCGGCAACGGTAACAACCGACAGCGCTTTGCAACGCACAACAGCCTACTGGACGGCAAACCGCCCGCACCCGCTTGTGCCATCCGAAGCAGAAATTTACGCCATGGTCGACACCCTCACGCAAGTGCCTGTCGTTAAGCGCTCTCTCGACTGGCTTTATCTGCTTATTTACGGATACAAAACAGTGGGAAACTTTGCACTCGGATCTATCTATGACCTGTTTGCCAACAATCCGGTAGAAGGCTTCAGAGCACAGGTCGGCGGCAAGACAACGAGCGCTTTAAGCCCGCACTTCTACCTGGCAGCCTACGGAGCTTACGGATTCACGGATAAAACCTTTAAATATTCATTCACGGGAGCGGTAGGGTTAACGTCGAAAAGCATCTTCCGGTTCCCTGCCAATTATCTCAAAATATCTTACCAATACGACGCTCAAACACCCGGCAACGAATTGCAAATAAGCCAGCCATCAAATCCTCTTTCCGTCTTTATGTGGGGAATGTACAACAAGTTTTTCTATAACAGAATTTTTCAAATAGATCAACTGCATGAATACAAAAACCATTTTTCGTATGACATCGGATACAAATATGTGCACGAAACGCCACGCGGCATTCTCTATTTCAATTATTCCGACTATGATCTCAAACGGAATGATAAAGCGTATCTGCCTGTATCCGAACTGTTTTGCACGTTAAGATACGCTCCAAACGAAAAATTTTATCAGGAACAGTTAAACCGTTATGCAATGACGACTGTCTATCCGGTTGTGGAACTGAATTATACGATAGGAAATAAACTTATCGGCAACGATTATAACTATCAAAAAATACGCCTTTCCGTTACCAAACGATTCCGTCTTTCGGCGCTCGGATACTCCGACGTAACACTGGAAGGAGCGAAACTTTTCGGAACGGTACCCTACCCGCTTCTCTTTATCCATCAGGCAACGCAAACCTACTTTTTTGACGACAGCCGGTATAACACAATGGATTTTCTCGAATTTGTCAGCGACCACTATGCCGCAATCACCATTGATCACTGTTTTAATGGATTCATTTTGAATAAAATACCTCTGTTCAAAAAATTGAGCTGGCGGGAATACATTTCATGCAAAGCGCTTTATGGCGGTATCCGGCAAGCGAATGATCCTCAATATAACAGCCAATTGTTTCGCTTCCCAACGGCAATGGACGGCGCTTCGGCTACCTATCCCCTTTCTACCGTGCCTTACGTGGAAGTAAGCGCCGGCGTCGGCAATATTCTGCGCTTTTTTCGCGTCGATTTTGTGAAACGGCTCACCTATCTCAATCATCCCGGCACATCAAGCTATGGCATTCGCCTGGGGCTGAAGATGGATTTTTGACGATAACCCATTCACAAAATAATTGAACCCATCACTGCCTGTAAACATCCTGCAACACCAATCCGGCAAGCGTGAAACCGAAAATAGCGGTGATATGCGCTGCCGTTCCGTTGATTTGAGCTTTTAATTTATTCCAATCGGGTATATCAGTATCAGTTTGAAAATCAACTTGTTCTATTGTTCTGGATACTATTTCTCTGTTGGGCAACACTTCATCGCTAAAGACGCAAAGAAACGGTTTTGCAGGCAATTCGCCTTTACGCATTTTACGACGCAAGGCAGCGCCCATAGGACAGCCCTGCACGTTCCAAAACTCGGCAACCTGTATGCGCGAAGGGTCAATTTTTAAGGCAGCGCCCATTGAAGAGAAAAGTGCAGCGCGAGTACGGGCAGCTGTGCGGATAAGATGGACTTTATTCTCCAGACTGTCGATAGCATCAATAATGTAGTCGTAATTATCCAGTTCAAACTCTTTGGAAGTTTCGGCAGAATAGACTTTTTGCAGATCAATAATCGCTGCGCAGGGATTGATATCCAGCAAACGCTGTTTTAATGCCTGCGTTTTCACTTGTCCCACAGTGTGTGTGGTGGCATGAAGCTGGCGGTTAATATTGCTTACGCAAATACGGTCGGAATCTACCACTGTAAGGCGCTTCACGCCGCTGCGCACCAAACTCTCGGCACACCAGCTACCAACACCCCCGACGCCGAAAATGATGACTTTGACGGCAGCCAAACGTTCCATTACCCCGTTGCCTACCAATAATTCCGTTCGTTGAAAACTGTCTTTTTCCGAGATCACCACATCCGGTTTTTTAGGTGAAACAAGCTACCGTATATTCGCAATGCTGATAATATCGGCAAAGACGCCTGCAGCAGTAACGCTTGCTCCGGCGCCATATCCCTTAATAATCATCGGATAGTCATAATAGCGCTCAGTGGTTATCATAATGATATTATTGCTGCCCTCCAATTCATAAAACGGGTGACTTCTGTCTACTTCCTGCAATCCAACTTGGCATTGTCCGTTATCCATTTCAGCAACAAAACGATATTTTTTTCCTTCGGATTCTAATTTTTTTCGTTTAGATTCAAATTCCGCATCCATTTCAGGAATAGTTTTCCAAAAATCTTCTAAGGAACCTGTAAAATATTTATCCGGAATAAATAAATTTTTAACGACCTCCGCCTGTTCTACCGGATAACCGGCTTCGCGAGAAAGAATGGTCAACTTGCGAATAACGTCGGTACCGCTTAAGTCAATTCGTGGATCCGGCTCGGAAAAACGGGCTTCTTTCGCCATCAAAATCGCCTTACTCAAAGGAATATCCGCACTGATTGTGTTAAAAATATAATTCAATGTCCCCGCCAGCACTGCCTGCAACTTTAATATCTTATCTCCGCTGTTTATCAAGGCGTTCATTGTATTGATAATGGGAAGTCCCGCTCCCACATTTGTTTCAAAAAGAAATTTAATGCCTTTTTTGCGTGCAATTTCTTTCAGGTTTTGGTAATTATCATACGCAGAAGATGCCGCAATTTTATTCGCCGCAACAACCGAAATGTTATGCGAGAGAAAATCTTCGTATAAAGCGGCAATGTCGGGACTTGCCGTACAATCTACAAAAACCGAATTAAAAATATTCATGTTCAGTATATCTTTCCGCAATAATTCGGGAGTAGTCGGTTCTCCTTTTGTATGGATTTCTTCCACATAATTATCCAAGTCAATCCCTTCACGGTTGAAAATCATACGGTCAATATCTGCGATACCCACCACGCGAAGTTTTAGGCTATTTTGCAACAAAAGCATGGGCTGTTGCTGTTTTATTTGGCTCAACAGGCTGCCGCCAACGGTTCCCGTACCCGCCAGGAAAACATTTAACACCTGATAGTCGGACAGGAAGAATGAATCGTGGATGACATTCAACGCTTTACGCAACAGCTTAAGGTCGGTAACAAATGAGATATTTGTCTCTGAAGCTCCTTGTGCACAGGCTATTACATTAATGCCATTTCGCCCTAAGGTTCCAAAGAGTTTCCCTGCAATGCCCGGCGTGCGTTTCATATTTTCGCCCACAATGGCAATGGTAGCCAAATCTCTTTCTGCGACAGCGCGACTCATTTCGCCCTGCTCAATTTCTTTGGCAAACTCTTTGTCGAGTGCTTTTACGGCTAAATCGGCGTCACTGTTGCGTACAGCAAAAGAGGTGTTGTTTTCCGACGAAGCCTGCGACACCAGAAAAACACTGATGCCATTCTCTGCTAACGCTTTGAATATGCGATGATTAACACCAATAACGCCAACCATTCCCAACCCATGTACTGTAACAAGACAAGTGTCGTTTATTGACGATATTCCTTTGATAGCCTTCGATGAATCGTTGGTTTTCTTGGTGGAAATGTATGTTCCTGATGCCTCCGGATTGAACGTGTTTTTTATCCGGATGGGGATATTTTGATGATAAGCTGGATAGATGGTTGGCGGATAGATTACTTTTGCACCAAAATTACACAACTCCATTGCCTCTGTAAATGTCAATGATTCAATAACATAGGTGTTGCTGATAACACGCGGATCGGCAGTCATAAACCCATCGACATCTGTCCAGATTTCCAGGTCGGTAGCATGCAATGCGGCTGCTATAAGCGCTGCCGTGTAGTCGGAGCCGCCGCGTCCGAGATTTGTGATATTGCCCGTTTTGCTGTCTGTTGCTATAAAACCTTCACACACACACACTTTCGGTACGCCGGCAAAATAGTGTTTGATAAGTTTGTTGGTCTCATCCAGATTGGCGATATGCTTGTTGAACTGCGGTATTGTCTTGATAAATTGGCGGGAATCATAATTCACAGCGCCTTCGATTACTTGTCCAATAATGATGGCAGAAGCCCGTTCTCCATAACTCACTATCGTGTCGATGGTTTTCGGCGTGAGATCCTGGATAAGATAAATACCTCGAAAAATGTTGTTCAACTCATCAAAGAGAGCAATTATCTGCTCGGCAACCATGTGGCGTTTTTGGGAGGCAACAACACCGTTGATGACCTCTACATGGCGTTTGATAATTTCTTCCATTTCGATGGTATAATCACGATTTCCGGCAGCTGCCAGATTGGATAGGTGATACAACTTGTCCGTAATTCCACCCAAGGCGGATACGACCACTATGACCGGTTCTTTCTGCGATTCGACAATCTTTTTGACCGATAAAATCCCTTCAATGGAACCTACGGATGTCCCACCAAATTTTAAAACTTTCATGCTATTTTTTTTTAATGATGTGTCATCAACGGAGTTATTTTCCGTTTTCTTTTGCTTCGATGCTCAATGTGGCATGAGGAACGGCACGCAGGCGTTCTTTGGGAATCAGTTTACCTGTTTCGCGGCAGATGCCATACGTTTTGTTTTCGATGCGTACCAGCGCCGCCTGCAGATGCTGGATAAACTTCATCTGCCGCTGCGCCAGCCGTCCGGCTTCTTCTTTCGACAAGGTAGAAGCGCCTTCTTCCAACACTTTAAATGTGGGCGACGTGTCCGTAGTGTCATTTCCGTCCATGTTAGTCAAACTCAGTTTGAGCAATTCATAATCATGCTCTGCTTTTTGCAGTTTTTCGATAATAATTGCACGAAATTCTTCCAGCTCTTCATCCGAGTATCTTGTTTTTTCCGCCATTGTAGTCAATTTATATAGATTTTTTTTTGAACCGCTAATTTAGACAATGAAAAATAATGAAACAAGCATTTTGTATTTTTTAACTTATTTCGATTTTTGTATGGTAATTTTTACATCAAAGTCTTCAAAGTCTAATAAAGTAGCATTATCCAATTTAGCCACAATATCTATAGTTTCGGCTAATGTCTGTCCAGCAATATAAGCGCCGTAAGCCTCTATTGCACTATCTGTTTCACTGTTTTTTTCAATTGTTATCATAATTCTGTCCGTTATTTCGTAACCATTTGATTTGCGCATATTTTGAATCCGATTCACCAATTCGCGGGCAATGCCTTCTTTCCGCAATTCGTCCGTAATAGTAATATCCAACGCCACCGTCAGGCTGCCTTCGTTGGCAACTAACCAGCCCGGAATATCTTCGGAGATGATTTCCACATCATCAATTTGTATTGTCGCCGGTTCTCCGGCAATAGTGAAAGAAAAACTGCCGCTTTGCTCCAATTCGCCAATTTGCTCCTGATTCATTCCGGTCACGGCAACAGCTAACTGTTTCATAATCTTGCCGTATTTCGGACCCAGTTTCTTGAAGTCGGGCTTCACACGCTTTACCAGAATACCCGATGTGTTGTCAATAAACGCCATTTCTTTTACATTTACTTCGTTCAATATCAACGATTTTACCAATTCAATATATTCCCTGACAGCAAGTTCTTTTACCGGCAGCAGAATTTTGGAAAGCGGCTGGCGCACTTTGATATTTGCTTTTTTGCGCAATGACAACACCATCGACGAGATGGTCTGCGCCAACTGCATCCGTTCTTCCAACTGCTTGTCAATCAATGATTCATTGCAAACAGGAAAATCGCAGAGATGAACAGAAATAGTTCCAGCCCCCCTAAATCTCCCCTCAGGGGGAACTTTTAAATCTGAATACAATTTGTCGGCATAAAACGGACTGATGGGCGCCATCAGGCGGGCAACCGTTTCGAGGCAAGTGTAAAGCGTTTGATATGCCGAAATTTTGTCGGCGTCGTATTCGCCACCCCAAAAACGTTTCCGGTTGAGGCGCACGTACCAGTTGCTTAAATGGTCGTTTACAAAATCGGCAATGGCGCGTCCGGCGCGGGTTGGTTCGTAAGAAGCGTAAAATTCATCGACATCTCTCACCAGACTGTTGAGCAACGAAAGAATCCAGCGGTCAATTTCGGGACGTTCATTGATGGCGATATCCGCCTCCTGATATGAAAATCCGTCCACGTTGGCATAGAGCGCAAAAAACGAATAGGTGTTGTACAACGTTCCGAAAAATTTGCGGCGTACCTCCTCGATTCCTTCCGCATCAAATTTCAGGTTGTCCCACGGCGAAGCGTTGGTAATCATGTACCAGCGCAACGGGTCAGAACCATATTTTTCGATGGTCGCAAACGGATCAACCGTGTTACCAAGCCGTTTCGACATTTTATTCCCGTTCTTGTCGAGCACCAATCCGGTAGAAACGACGTTCCTGAACGCCACCGCCCCCTTTACCATCGCACTGATGGCGTGCAGCGTAAAAAACCAGCCGCGCGTCTGATCCACGCCTTCGGAAATAAAGTCGGCAGGGAAATTTGTGCTAAAATTTTTATTATCAGCCATATATATTAGAGTTTATATAGAATAAGCAACTTTTGAGTTTTTAACTAATTGACAATCAGAATAATTACAGTCTAATCAATATAATGTCTATTGTATTTTCAATTTTCATCATCATTTTGTACAAAACCAATTCTGCGTCTTGGCTTCTCATCCATTTTCTTTTGTTCAACAAGTTCAGTAAGCGCCTGATATACATTACAAAACTTCATATTTGTCTCTATCATAAAATCGTCCAATTTGCGATTGAGGTCAGTATAATTCAGTGCAAATTGTCTCATCATTACGGATGCCCGCATTATATTTCTATTTATTTCTATTGCAATTTTTGAATTCAACACGCTGCTCAACATTGCCACACCAAGCTCGGTAAAAGCGTAAGGTGCATATTTGACATTGTTTCCTCGTCCGCCGTTCAAGGTCACAATTTGTGATCTTGAATATTCAATAGAGTTTATATAGAATAAGCAACTTTTGAGTTTTTAACTAATTGACAATCAGAATAATTACAGTCTAATCAATATAATGTCTAATATCCATTTTAAAATCTATTCACTTTCAAACGGATAGTGCATCTGTGCAAATGGCATTGCGCCGCTGTCGAACCAGACGTCAATCAAATCGGCTTCGCGTTTCATCGGTTTGCCGCCGGGCGAAACAAGAATAATATTATCCACATACGGGCGATGAAGGTCAATGTTTTTGGTCGAATAATTGTCTGCCGAGTAGTCGCCCACTTTGAAGTTGGGAAACGGATTTTCAGTCATCATGCCCGCTGCAACGGCTTTTTCTATTTCGGTAAAAAGTTCTTCCATCGAGCCGATACAGATTTCTTCCGCGCCGTCTTCGGTACGCCAAATCGGTAACGGCGTTCCC
>JGI20166J26741_11402226_pt1 | contig 13829 bp, 10 predicted proteins | sample TergutCu122P5_FD_26741 | JGI IMG/M metagenome (IMG submission 26741)
GCTCCCGCAGCTTTTGATCTGTTTGTGGATTGCGGCGGGAGCAGAGCCCCCGCCCTACGATTAATTTGCGGTTTACGGCGGGGGCAAGCCTCCGCCCTACAATTATGGTGTTAGTCGGAAACAAGGTTGATAATACTAAATGTATAAGAAGCATACCTTTCTATATTGAATGACGCGCCGCATTGTAGGGCGGGGGCTTGCCCCCGCCGCGCCATGCGGCAGTTCCCGGCGGGAGCAGAGCCCCCGCCCTACGATTATTCACCGCTGTAACAGGCAAATCCACTGAATTTAGACTGACCTGTGTCCCGGGAATAACGGTAAACTCCGTAACCCCCTTTTGTCATTTTTATTTTTTACTGCAAAAAATAAAAATCACCTTTACTTTTAGAGAGCAACGCGTTAGAATATCTTAAACAAGACCTGAAACGGAGGGGTACATATGATCGCGGGGGAAGGCGGCAGGATCATCCTGCGTTCCGACAAGGAGACGCTGGTGATCGAGGCGTGGGGAGCGAACAGTTTACGCGTGCGGGCGACGCAGCTAAGGGATTTTTTTGACGAGGACCTGTCGCCGCTTCTCCCGCCCGCCGAAACGAAGCCCGTTATCCGGACCGACGGCGGGGCCGCGAGCATTGCGAACGGCAAACTGACCTGTGAGATTCTGGAAAACGGCAAGCTGCGGTTTATAAACCAAAAAGGGGAAATCCTGCTGGAGGAATACAGCCGGAGGCGGGACCACGACATAAAAACCGAGCCTGTCAGCGCTCTCGATGTCAATTCCCGTACATATGAGCCGATTCCGGGGACGGACAACTACCGGATAACGGTCCGTTTCGAGGCGTCCGACGGCGATCGCATTTACGGCATGGGGCAGTATCAGCAGCCTTTTTTGGACTGCAAGGGCTGCATATTTGAACTCGCGCACCGCAACTCTCAGGCCAGCGTGCCCTTTATGCTGTCCAGTAAGGGCTACGGCTTTTTGTGGAACAACCCCGCCATAGGCAAGGCCTCTTTCGGGAAAAACCTGACCGAGTGGATATCCGAATCGTCCAAGAAAATCGACTACTGGATAACGGCCGGCAATACCCCGGCTGAAATCGCGGAGGCCTATGCGGGCGTCACCGGCACGGCGCCGATGATGCCGGACTTCGCCATGGGCTTCTGGCAGTGCAAATTACGCTACGTCAGGCAGGAAGAGATCCTGGCGGTGGCTCATAAATACAAGGAGCTTAACCTTCCCATCTCCGTAATCGTCGTGGACTATTGCCACTGGACAAAACACGGCGACTGGAAATTCGACCCCGAATACTGGCCCGATCCGGCGGGAATGGTCAAAGAGCTCAAAGACATGGGCATCGGGCTGATGGTCTCCGTCTGGCCCACCGTCGAGCGGGACAGCGAGAATTATCGCGAGATGCTCGACCGGGGCTATCTGGTGCGGACGGAATACGGCCGCAGGCTCGGCCAGGTCGGGAACGCTTGTTTCATAGACGTGACGAACCCGGAGGCCCGCTCCTACGTCTGGGGGAAAATCAAGAAAAACTATTACGACCTGGGCATAAAAGTCTTTTGGCTGGACGAGGCGGAGCCTGAGCTCGAGGGTTACGAGTACGGAAATTACCGCTACTTCCGCGGTTCAGAGCTCGAGATCGGGAATATCTATCCGCGGGAATACGCGCGGATGTTCCGCGACGGCATGACCGCCGAAAAACAGGAAAACGTCATAAATCTCATCCGCTGCGCCGCTCCGGGCAGCCAAAGATACGGCGCGCTGGTCTGGTCCGGCGACATCGACTCGACTTTCGCGTCGCTGCGAAGCCAGGTCGCCGCCGGCCTGAACATCGGGCTTGCCGGCATACCCTGGTGGACGACCGATATCGGCGGCTTCCACGGCGGAAATATCCACGATCCCGCCTATCGGGAGTGTTTTATCCGCTGGTTCCAGTCCGGGGCGTTCTGCCCCGTAATGCGCCTCCACGGGGGACGCGAGCCCTGGGTGGAAGGCGGGCATCAGGACAACGAGGTCTGGAGCTACGGCGAGGAGGTTTTGGCGATCTGCCGGAAACACCTGGAGCTGCGCGAATCCATGCGGCCGTATATAAAAGAGCAGATGCGGCGCGCGCATGAAAAGGGAACGCCCGTGATACGGCCATTGTTTTACGATTTCCCATCCGATCCCGCCGCGTGGCTGATTGAGGATCAGTACATGTTCGGAGACAAATACCTGGTCGCGCCCGTTCTGTATGAAAACGTCAGGGAACGGGACGTCTATCTGCCGGAAGGAAAATGGAAGGACATCGACAGCGGGCAAATATACAGCGGCGGCGTCACAATCAGGTCGGAAGCTCCGCTGGACCGCATTCCGGTCTATTACCGGCAGTAAAAAATGAGTGCCCCTAAAAAATAAGCCAGGAGGAATTTTACATTGCTCAAGATTCCATTTACGAATTTAACGGTTTCCCCGATTTCCCTCGGCACGGGCGGCGTCGGAAGTTCCGTCGGCCCCGACCTCTCCCGCGAACTGCTGGATTTGTACGCCGAATCGGGAGGCAACCTCATCGACACGGCGCACAGCTACGGCGACTGGGTCCCGGGCGAGCGAAGCGTCAGCGAGAAAACCATCGGCCGCTGGATGAAGGACCGCGGCAACCGGCATGAAATCGTCATTTCCACGAAGGGCTGCGACCCCATCATCGGCGGCGAGCCGCGCCCCACGCGCTTTACGAAGGCCGAGCTCCTCTCCGACCTGGACGACAGCCTGAAATTTTTGCGGACGGATTATATCGACTTTTACTGGATACACAAGGACGAGCCGGACAGATCCTTCGGCGAAATCCTCGACACCCTTAGCGAAGAGCGGAAAAAGGGCAAGATCAGGTACTACGGCTGTTCCAACTGGAGCGTGGAGCGTATGCGCGCCGCCGATGAATACTGCTCCGGGCGCGGGATCAATCCCTTTGCCGGCGATCAGGTCTTCTGGAACGCGGGCGTTTTGGCCGACAGGCCGTTCCATTCGGATACGACCGGTTTTGTGGACGCCGAGCGGTACGCCTATCACCGGGAAACCGGCACGGTCATTTTCGCCTACCAGGCGCAGGCGTTCGGCTATTTCAACCGGCTGTTCAACGGGACGCTGGATAAGATGAACGAAGGTTTTAAAAGTTTTTACGCGGAGGAGGAGATGCTCCGCCGATTTGAACGCATGAAAAAAATCATGGAGCGGACCGGCCTGACTGTCACGCAGGTCGTTTTGGGCTACCTGACGGGGCAGGCGGTTCCGACGATCCCTATAGTGGGTTGCCAAAACAAAGAGCAGCTCCGCGACAGCATGACGGCGCTTTCCGTCGCTTTGAACGCGGAACAGATAAAATTCATCGAGGGTTAATACTATGGAGGATTCTTGTGGATACAATCACTATAAAAGGTTCGGACACCTCTCTGACTTTTTCGGTTTCCGGCGGGCTGGCGCTGCTGTCCTTCACATCCGAGGGCAAAACATACATAGGAGGCCCGGAATATTTTTTCCGGGCGGCGATAAAAGACGGGGAATTCGCGGGAGAATACCCCATCGGGCAATGGGCTCTCATAAAATATCAGCATACGGAAAACACCCTGACGGCGTCTCTGCGCCTGGAAAGCGCGCCGCTGGAAGTGATCCTGGACGTAAAAGCGATCGGCCATATCGTCCGGTTCCGCGGCCAGGCCTGCTGGACTGGCGGCAAACCGGCGCATGTGCTGCTCTATTACCCCTATATGCCGGGGGCCGGGCATTTTGAAAACGCCGGCGTGATTTTGCCCAAGGTCAACGGATCGGTCATGAAACTCCGCGGCATGGACATTTCCTGCTCCTATCTCGGCGGAATGGCGCTCCCGGCCTTTCTGATACAAAACGAGGCGGACGGGCTGGCCTTTCTGGACGAGAACGGATCGGACCGCGCCGCCGAGCCCTCCTCCTGCGTGCGCCGGACATACGTCTTCGGCCGCGATATAGCCTCTTTCACGAAACAGCCGTTCGATCACGAGGAACACAATGCCGGCGGTGCGCAGGGCGAACAGTTTTTCGCCGTATTGCATTCCAGGCGGTTCAACGAATACCAACGGGAAGAGATCGAACACGATATGAAAAGCGGGAACCGCTACGCGGAAACGGCCGCGGACGAGGTCTGGCTTGGCGATTACGCGGATTTCGGGCCGGTTTCGGTGTACGCCTACGACGGGACATGGAAAACGGGCGCGGCGTGGCTGAGGGAGAAACTGAGCGATATACCGCTGTACCGCCCGAAACGGGAATGGTTCGCGCGGCAGGCGTTCATCGCGGAGGACATGGGCGACCGGCTCGCCGAAAAGGGCGAAACCGCGCTTTCCTATCACCGGTGGACGACCGAAAAGCAAAATTCCGGCGCTATGGTCTTCCATTTGCCGGGCTACCACGAGCCGGTGAAGATCGGCTCCTCGCGGAACTGGCTCAACAGGGGCGACTACTTTTTCGCGGCGGAGAACCTGGGCGGGCGCGAAGCCGTCAGGCAGGGCGTGGAGGCCGCGCACCGGGCGGGCGGACATATCCTGTACTATGTGGAGGGGCTGATCATCTGGAAACGCAGCCGGATTGGCAGAAGCGAGGCGCGCAAATGGGCGCTCGCCGATGAAAACGGCGCGTATTACGAACACTACAAGGGCTTCTGGCATCCCTGCCCGGCCTGCCCCCAGTGGCAGGACTGGTTCGCGCGAACCTGCGCCGACATAGTGCGGGACACGGATATCGACGGGTTCTTCATAGATTCGCTGAACGCGACGAACAACCACCCCTGCTACAACCCGGCGCACAACCACTATCACCCCGACGTTTGGAACTGGGGCGTCCGCCGGCTGCTGGAAAAGACGCGCAAGGCCGTGGACGCCGTAAAAGACGGCGTCGTCCTCGTCTGCGAGGGCGCGGGGGACATGTCCCGCGAGTTCTGCGACGGTTTTCTGGCGCACAGCCATTTCTGGAACAAAAATACCTTTTCGGTTCCGATCACCCGTTTCCTGCACAGCGGAATAAACGCCTGCGACAGCTGGGGTTACGAGCCGGACGAGGACGCGGCCAAGGCGAAACTGATTTTCAACGCCGTGAACGGGCACCGCATCTACGCGCACAACGAGCGCTTCGACGCGCTGACGCCGCTTTTGAGGCGAATCAAGGCGATGTACGACATCTACCCGGAGCTTTTGGAATGGGACATTTCGGAGCTGGACGCCGGCGGCGGCCTCACTCAGCTTTTTGAGGGGCGGCGGGGGCTGATTTTGACCGTCGGGAACGATACGGGAAGCGACCGGACAGCGAACCTGACGCTTCCGGCGGAAGCCGGCGCCTTGTACGACAGGGCCGCCAACCGGATCGTAACGGTCATCGGCCGCCGGGCCGATATAACCGCGCCGGCTTATTCCGCAACGGCTTTTGAAGTGAGAAGATAACTTCGGGAGGCATACACGCTCATGACCGAAAACGAAATCGAAGGCGAAATAGCAAGGGTTTTGGACGCGGAGGCGGAAGCGCTCCGGAAACTGAAGGACGACCTGCCGATGCCGGTCGTGCTCTCCGTCGTCCGGGAACTGGCGGACTGCCGCGGAAAAATAGTATTATCCGGTTGCGGCACGTCGGCCATGGCCGCCAGGAAAATCGCCCATACGCTCAACTGCATAGACAGGCCGGCCGCGTTTCTCCCGCCGTCCGACGCGGTCCACGGGGGGCTGGGGCTTCTGGGGGCGGAGGATATACTGATACTCATCTCCAAAGGGGGCAATACGAGCGAACTGGTGAGCATGATACCGGCGTGCCGCGCCAGGAAGGCCAGGCTGATCGGCGTTTCCGAAAATCCGGAGTCCGAGATCGCCAGGCGGGCGGACATCTTCCTGCCTGTTCGGGTGGAGCGGGAGCCCTGCCCGTTCAACATGCTGGCCACGGCCAGCGCCTTGGCGGTCATCGCGGCCTTCGACGCTATCTGCATCGCGCTTATGCTATATACGGGCTATACGAGGGAACAGTTCAGAGTCATTCATCCCGGCGGAGCCGTCGGCGAAAGACTGACAAAAGGGGACTTGACATATGAAAGCGGCCGTCTTTAAGGATATCCGCGACATGGCGATCGAGGAGAGGGAAACCCCCGCGCCTCCCAAGGGCGGGCTGCTGATAAAGGTGCGCGCCTGCGGCATATGCGGGGGGGACGTGCGCAATTTTCACAACGGATTGAAGGACGGGATCAAAAACCAGATAATGGGCCATGAAATCGCCGGCGAAGTGGCGGAGTCCGATTCCGCCGGGTTCAAAGCGGGCGATCAGGTGGCGCTGGCCCCCGACGTGAGCTGCGGAGAGTGCTGGTACTGCAAACGCGGCCTTGTCAACCTCTGCGAGCGGCACCGTATGCTCGGAACCCATTTTCCCGGCGGTTTCGCGCAGTATATGGCAGTGCCGGAGGAAGTCCTCCGCCGCGGGTTTATCGAGCGTATCCCGGACGGTATGCCGTACCGGCACGCCGCTTTCGCGGAAACGGCCGCGGCGGTTTTGGCCTGCCAGCAACTCAACGGGGTTTCCCTGGGGGACCGGGTGCTTATCGTCGGCGACGGCCCGGTTGGCTGCCTGCATGTCGAGGCGGCGAAGGCTCGCGGCGCCGGGCTTGTTTTGCTCGCGGGGATGGACCGGCTTTCAATGGCCGCCGCTTTCTCACCGGATGAAATACTGGACAACAGATTCCCCGAGGCCGTGAAAAAAAGAGTTCTGGAGCTTACGGACGGGATCGGCGCGGACATCGTCATCATAGCCGTGCCCTCCGTTGCGCCGCAGAGGCAGGCGCTGGAGCTGGCCCGCAAGAGGGGGCGCGTGGTCATATACGGGGGCGTGCCCCGAAGCGACGAGATGACGACGATCAACTCGAACACGATCCACTATCGGGAGATCACGCTGACAGGCGCTTTTTCGTACCCGGCGACCGGCCTTTCCGACGCGCTTCGGGCGATCCGCGCGGGCCAGATCCATCCGGAGCTTTATATTTCGGCGACAGTCCCGCTGGAGGACGTTGTCAAGGGAATCGAAATGGTGAAAACGGGCGAAGCTCTTAAGGTAATGGTCGATCCGTGGATGTATTATACGAATCCCGATTAAAATAGACTTCTTCGGAAATTGTCGTTTGTCATTCTGAGCGAAGCGAAGAATCTTGATTTCAAGACCCTTCGCTGCGCTCAGGGTGACAGCGAAAAATCAATTTCCGAAGAAGTCTAATATGGTATTTTCAGGCTGAACGGCAATAGCGGGCTGGAGGGAACAGTGTGCTGTTTTTAGGGATCGACGCGGGGACAACCGGCGCGAAGGCCGCGCTTTTCGACGAGCGCATGGCTTTGGCCGGCGCGGGCTTTCGGGAATACGGCATACTGTATTCCGAGCCGCGCCGTGCCGAACAGGACGCAAACGAAGTCTGGCGGACACTGAAAGATGTGATCCGGCGGGCCGTGGGGGAAAAAGGCAAAGAAGTCCGGGCGATCAGCCTGTCTGTGCAGGGGGACGCCGTCGTTCCCGTGGACAAAAGCCGCAAACCCCTCAGCCTCGTGCAGCTGGGCATGGACTACCGCGCGGAGGCCGAGGCGCAAGAGCTGGAGGAACGGCTGGGCGGGTATGAGCTCTTTGAAATGACCGGCATGAGGCCGCATCCGCTGAACAGCCTTGTAAAGATGATGTGGTGGGTAAGGCACAGGCCGGATATATCGGATAAACTATGGAAGTTCATGACCTATTCCGATTATCTGCTCTGTATGCTCGGCGCCGACGAAGCCGTCATCGACCTGACAATGGCGTCCAGAACAATGGCCATGGATATAAACGCCATGGACTGGTCAAAACCGATCCTCCGCGCCGCGGGCGTGAACGCGGAATGGCTTTCCGGACCCGTTCCGCCGGGCCTTGCCGTGGGCAAAGTCAGGCCGGGGCTGGCCGGGGAACTGGGGTTTTCAAAGGAGTCTCCGCCGCTTCTGGTTTCCGGGGGCCATGACCAGTGCTGCGCCGCGCTCGGCGCGGGCGTGACAAAAGAGGGCATGGCGCTGGACTCGCACGGGTCGGCGGAGGTATTGTCCGCGGCTTTGCCACACAAAAGGCTGGATCGGGAGATGTACGAGCACGGGTATCCCTGTTACGCCTTTGTGGTTCCGGAGCGATTTTTCACATTTGCCCTGAACCATACCGCCGGCGTTTTGCTGAAATGGTACGTGGAGAATTTTTGCGGAGCGGACGAAAACGCCGCTAAAAAAAGCGGGGTCAGTCTTTACCGGTACGCGATAGACCGGTGGGGCGGGAAGCCCACGTCCCTGCGGGTGCTTCCCTATTTCAACGGCAGCGGGACGCCCCGGAACGACCGGGGCGCCAGGGGCCTGATCGCCGGGCTGACGCTGAACACCGGGCGCTTTGAGATCGCGGGCGCGGTCTTGGAAGCCCTGGCGTTTGAGCTGCGGCTCAACAGGGAATGCATGGAGCGCTCCGGCATACCGATACGCTCGGTGAGATGCGCGGGCGGAGGGGCCGGATCCCCCATTGGACTGCAGCTTAAGGCGGACGTGCTGGGCGTGCCGGTACATACGCTCAAAACGCGCGAGGCCGCCTGCGCCGGCGCGGCCGTATTGGCCGCCGCGGGGGCGGGCGCGTTTGCCTCCTTTGAGGACGGGGCGTCCATGGCAGGCATTGATCGGACTTTTGAGCCGCGCGGGGAATATCAGAGACTGTACGGCGAAAAATACGCGGAGTATGAAAACCTGTACCGGGTTCAGAAGGAATATTTACGTTTTTAAGGAGAAAAGACATGCGTCTGGACTACGAGAATGTAAAGCCTCAGCTTATTTCGCACATCCTGTTCGTCAAAATGCAGGGCATCTACGACACGCTGAAGACCGCGGAACGCAAGGCGGCGGACTTTATCCTTTGCCATCCCGAGGAATTCGCCGGAAACACGATTACGGAGTCGGCCAGGGGTTCCAATTCCAGCGAGGCCACCTTTGTCAGGCTCGCGCGCAAACTCGGGTATCCGGGTTTCCCGGAACTGAAGGCCGCCGCGGGTCTGGCGAACGGCGCCGAACAGGCGGCGAACGTGGAGCTGGACGTCGACGGCGGCCAGGACCCGGCGGAGGTCATGCGCAAGGTATTTGAAAGCTCGGTGGCGTCCCTGCGGGACACCGTGGAAATCATCGACCGGGAAGCGTACGCGCGGGCGCTGGACGCCATAGGCGCCGCGGGGAAAATCGTTTTCGCCGGCACGGGGGACGCCTTCGCGGTGGCGTACGCGGGTTATCTGCGTTTTGTGCGGGCGGGGTTCGACGCGGGCTGCCACATGGATTTTGACCTGCAGATCATCTCCGTGTCGCAGTTGAACCCGGAAGACCTGCTGGTAATCATATCCTACTCCGGACGGACAAAAACCATGATCGAGCTGGCCAAGGCGGCAAAATCCATCGGCGGCAAGGTCCTTTTGATCACTAATTTTCCGGTGTCCCCCCTCGCGAAACGAAGCGACATCGTGCTGTGCACCGCCACGTTCGCGCCGATACCCACCGGCGAGGTCATGTCCAAGCGCATAGCGGAGATGTGCGTTATGGAAAGCCTGTACACGAATATTCTGATCCGCAACTATAGCAGGTACGCTCATTTTCGAAAGCTGTCCGACATTATGCTTTCGATTAACAAGGATTAGGAGACATCGCATGAGAACTTTGATTATTGGCGGAACAGGCAATATCAGTACGGCCATTGTAAGGCAGTTGTGCGATTCGGATAACGAGGTCGTTCTGTATAACCGAGGGAGGAGCCGGGGGGAATGGAACGAGCGGAAAAACGTTCGGGTCATTCACGGGGATCGGAATCATTACGCCGAGTTCGAAGAACAGTTGAAGGAACAGCGCTTCGATTGCGTAATCGACATGATCGGGTACAAAATCGAAGACGCGCAAAGCGATTTACGCGCTTTCGCGGGGAAATGCGAGCAATTCATCTTCTGCAGCACTGTGGATGTGTTTACCAAGCCCGCTCCTAACTATCCTGTGACGGAGCGCACGGAAAAGAAGCCTGCCGCCGCGTTCCCCTATGCTTTTCAAAAGGCGGCCATGGAAGCGGAATTCGAACGGGCGGCTGAAAACGGCGCGTTCGCGCTGACGATCGTGCGGCCGGCGGCCACCTATAACGATACGTCGGCGCCGATAGGCATCATGAACAGCGGGCTGGCCGTCATGCGCCGGATCCGCCATGGCAGGCCCGTGATCTTAATGGGCGACGGCATGTCCTTATGGGCCAGCGCCCACCGCGACGACGTCGGGAAAGCTATAGCCGAAGCGGTCCTGAACCGGAAAACGTATGGACGATCGTACAATATCCCCGGGACTGAATGCATGACCTGGAAAAATTATTATGGCACGGTTGCGAACGCCATGGGCGTGAATCAGCCCGAATTTGTGACGATCCCGACCGATGTTTTATTCGCCGCCGCGCCGTCCGCCTGTTCCTGGTGCCCGATCAATTTTATGTATAACAATATCTTTGAGTTTGACGCGGCCGTCAGGGACTTGGGTTTTCGGTATACCATTACCTGGCTGGAAGGTGTCAGCCGCATGATCGCATATCATGATAAGCTGGGCAATATCGACGGCAGTCAGGATCATCCGGCTTATGACCCTCTGATCCGTCTCTGCGTTGAATTCAGGGAGAAAGCGGGCGCGTTGGCTAATCTCGATAGTGTTAGTCGGAAATAAAGTTGAATTGACAAACAGTCAAAACATACTGTAGGGCGGGGGCTTGCCCCCGCCGGGAACTACCGCATGGCGCGGCGGGGGCAAGCCCCCGCCCTACAATGTGGCGTGTCATTTAATGTGGAAAGATAGGCTTCTTATACATTTAGTATTATCAACCTTATTTCAGACTAACACCATCTCGATTAATCTGAGATTCGTATTAGCGCTCTCGGAATCGAATCAATAGGAAGGACAGGGGGATCCGCATGTACGAAATAGACAGCAAACTGATGCGGCTGGAAGACCAGAACGAACGCATCAAGGTCGCGCTGATCGGCGTCGGGCAGATGGGCAAGGACATCGTCGCCCAGATCGATGGGATGGCGGGGATCGAGATCGCGGCCGCCGTCGATCTGAATCATGAGGTCTGCGTCGGGGCGCTGGAGAAAACCAGGCGCATGAACCGGACATTTGTCACGGAAGATATCGGGGAGGCTGAAAGAGAGCATCGTAACGGAAATGTGATCGTGACCACGGACTTTCGGATCGCCGCGCGCTTGAAGAGCGTGCAGGTCGTCATCGACGCCACGGGTTCGCCCGAGATGGGCGCGAGGATATCGCTCGAGTGCGTCAACAACAAAAAGCACATCGTGATGATGAACGTGGAATGCGACGTAACCATCGGGCCGATACTCCGGCGCTTGGCCGAAAACGCGGGGATTGTATACTCGCTCACGGCGGGGGACGAGCCCGGCTCGATCATCGAAGTCTATCGCTTCGCGAAGGCGTTGGGTTTTAAGGTCATTGCCTGCGGAAAGGGGAAAAATAACCCGCTGGACATATACGCGACGCCCGACCAATGGGCGCAGAGGGCGAAAGAGCGGGAGATGAGCCCGAAGATGCTGGTGGAGTTCGTCGACGGGTCTAAGACCATGGTCGAGATGTGCGCAGTCTCGAACGCGACCGGCCTGGGAATAGACAAAAGGGGAATGCACGGCCCCAGATGCAACATAAAAGACCTTTCGAGAGTTTTTTCCAGAGTGGACCAGGGCGGGATTCTGGAAAAGGAGGGGGTGGTGGACTACGCGATCGGGGACATAAACCCGGGCGTATTCGTAATCGTGACGACGGACAATCAGCGTATCAAGGACGGCCTGATCCAAAGGGACATGGGCAACGGCCCCAACTACCTGCTTTTGAGGCCCTATCACCTCTGCAGCATAGAGACGCCCCTCACGGCCGCCCAGGCAGTCATCTACGGCGAATCGACGGCGCATCCGGGGAACAGGCTGGTGTCCGAATGTATCACCATAGCGAAAAAGGATATGAGAAGCGGACAAGTGTTGGACGGGATCGGGGAGTATTGCTACAGGGCCAGTATCGAGAGCGCGGAGATCGCGAAGAACGGGAGAATGCTGCCCGTGGGCCTCGCGAAGGGCACGGTCCTCAAGCGCGACGTCGCGAAAGACGAGATCATCACCTATGATATGGTTAATCTGAATGAGGATTCCGTATTGGTCCAGTTGAGAAGACTGCAGGATCAGACCATGTAATACGAATCTCAGATTAAAAAATGGGACATATACTGGCATTCGGAAAGATTTTATCTGCACAAACAGTTTACATAGACTGCTACGAGCGCCCTCGGAAACCAATAAATCCCAGTTGTCAGCTAAGCGAAGCGAAGGGTCTTATCCAAAAATTGCACCGTAACAATGGGGGGAAGATTCTTCGCTATCGCTCAGAATGACAGTCCCGGCGCGGCTTTCGAATTTCCGAGGTAACTCTGCTACATTCGAGGAGGTGGTGGAAAGATTCACAAAATTGACATATATGAAAGGAGGTGCGGAGAGCTGTCGGCCGTTGTCAGGGGATCGGGCCGGAGACGGATAACCCCGACCCCGGAAAACAAAAAATTATGATATGGAGGGTTACAAATGAAAAAATTCAATGCTAGGAACAAAGGATTTCTCAAAGTATCGGCCGTTATCTTGGCGATTGCCATGAGTCTTGCCGTCATGCCGCTGGCCGCGAGCGCCGCCACAACCATAACACTGAGCCCGACCGGAACTTGCACATTTGGGATTGGCGGGGTGACTGTCACAATTAAAAACACGGGTTCTACCGCTACTGGAGCTTTGACTCTCATCGCTGACGGCCCTATGATGGGCGCTTCTCCTTGTCATTATCTATGGTATACGATTAACGGCGCTACGCTGTATACCGAAATTAGCCGTTATACCATGACACTGCCAAGTATCCCCGCGGGCAACTCGTATACTTTTTCGGTTAACCTCGCTCCAGGATTTACCAGTCAGACTACCGCCCAAGGCACCATTCAGGTCAGCGGCAGCGGGATTCCGGTACAAACTTTAATTATGACCTTTAAAAGATAGTCCTTGCAGTCATGGTACACTGAGTAACCACGGTAACTTCCTCTGTCATTCTGAGGCGCAGCCGAAGAATCTTGCCTTTAATACGGAGGGGACAGATCCTTCGCTTCGCTCAGGATGACATGCGGACGCGGCTTTTGTGTTTCCGAGGAAACTCCATAATGATTAGGAGGAAAAACATGAAAAAACTGAAAAAACTGCTCAGCGCCGTCCTGGCGCTGACCATAGCGCTGCCCGTTTCGGCGTTCAGCGGCGTGACCGCGAACGCGGCTTTGCCCGTGGGCTACTCCACCTCGTGGATAGGCAACACCTTCGGCGGCGTGGACAACAAGTGGGTGCAGAACCTGGCCTACTGCATGTACGTTTCGCCCGACGGCACGTGCTACCTGAACAGCAACTGGGACGAAGGCGGCCGGGAATGCGGCATATACAAAGACGGCGACGTGATCGGCAGCATCCCGGTCGGGCACGGCAACGGCGGCTACGCCATTGCGGGCGACTCGACCTATATCTACGCCTCGATCGGGCACGGCATCGGGCGGTACTATCCCGACGGAACGAGGGCCGCGATCTCATGGTCCGGAGCGAATCCGATTTCGAACAGCCTGATTTTGGGCATTGCCTCCGCCAACGGGCGTCTGTATCTCAGCGACGATACGAACAGCAAGGTGAGGATCATCGACATAAGCGGAAGCTCCTGGC
>JGI20166J26741_11403337_pt1 | contig 13828 bp, 6 predicted proteins | sample TergutCu122P5_FD_26741 | JGI IMG/M metagenome (IMG submission 26741)
TAGCAAGGTACAGGCATACTCCCTGAGGATGATCTTTTAAGATCGAAACATGTCGGAGTACCATTAAATATTTTTATGTATTTTAATGAAATCAACACGTGTTGAGTAAAAAAGTGCATGTGTTGGTGTTTTATCCATTATTGAATTGAAAAATGCACGGTGAAACAATGAAATACATATATTGGATATTTATAAATTCTTAGTCGTACAGAAGTCTGTTTTCATGCTGCGGCTGAAAGCCGTGATTTAATTGCACCAGCTACTGGTCTCCCTCCAGCGGTGTGGTCCGGTCGATGGCCGGGCGCTAATAGCTGCAAGTCCCGCGCCGATCAGCGCTGCTTCTGTACTCCATTAGGTGCCGGACAGCGTGGTTGTGCAGCCAAACGTCGATACCCCTTTTGCGAGCTGAGAATGCTTAATCTTTCTATGTGAGTAGTGAATGCTCTCCGAAGCCAAGCTAAGTCAAAGAGCTGAGGGCGGAGACTTGCGTGATGCACAGGTCGACGTCCATCGGTCTGTTTAGTCATTCCTGCATTTGATCGCATCGTTGGGCTCTATAATAAACACCTTGTCTCTAACGGGGGGAATGTGCTTACGCTAACGATTTAAAGTTAGGCTGAAGGCCTTGACTGAGCTAACCAAAGATTGGTGTACGGTTAGCGCTGAACTTAATTAGTGGGGGATATACTTTGGTTGGTTGGCTGTCTGGGTTTTGAGCCCAGAATGCCGCTGTCGCAAGCTTGAGTTATGTGACCAATGTCAGGCGCATAGGTGAAGCCGCCGTACCTGAGAGAGGGGAGTGCGGGCCATGCCCCGACTTTGTATTATGTACCCTGGAATTTTCCTCAAAACGTAGGAAAAATCACGGTAAAACCTCAGTCAGGGAATCCGACAGGCTTTCGGGTGATCAGCGCCGAGCACAATTCGTTTGGTCGACTTGGCCATCCAGCGGTGACCTCGACTTGCCTGCCGACCCCTGCCGCCCTTGGCTTTCGCTTCAGGCGATAGGGGTCAACCCTCAGTCAGCGTAGGTATCTGTCGAGTTGCCCAGTTAAGGGGTTCCCCACTTCAGCTAACTTCGAGTCAAAGCTCGCAGTTAGGGCTCTGATGTGGTCGGCGAATAGTGGAACACCCAGATCCTCGTGCATCTGCTTGATACTAATGTACCAGTGGGCACCCGCAGCAAGGCGAACACACTAAGATTGTTAAATCTGCAGCTTCCGGACGTAGGTGCGAGCGACGGACCTCCGTTCGGAGCACGCGTAATCCATCATGCGGTGGATGAGCTGCATATACAGCAGAACACCGTTCCTGATGGAGAGATCACTTCTCCTGTTCGGGAGGGGATCCAGCATAAACATACTTTGAGCAGTTTTCTTTCTGACCTGATCGATGTGAGGCGACCAGGTGATCCGTGAATCTAGGGTCACTCCCAGATAACGAGTTGTGTCGACCCATTGGATTGGTTCCCCGGAAAGTGTTACTGGTCGGGGCTGGATGAAACGTCGTCTGGCCCTCGCGAAGATTATCGCGGTGCTCTTCGAGATATTTATGGCTCTTCTCCATTCATTTAGCCACCGTTGAAGGTCGTTGAGGTAGAATTCCAGGTAGCTGAAGAGCAGCGTCTGCTTACGGGCGTGGAGTAAAAGTGGCCAAGAAAATCTGTTGCGGAGGTAAAGAAACAGTGAAGCTACAAATTACTCCGCTATAAGTTTTCGTGGACCTGAGAACGAAATAATTGAAAGGTAGGGACTATGTCTTATGTATAGGATGCGACATGTCCTGTAACTAGGAAGCAGGGGCCCTAATTAACGTGGATATTCATTTGCTATCCTAGTCGCACAGGGATTGAGTCGGTATGCAAGTCCTGCAAATGTGTTGCGAAGAAGAAGCCGAGATTTTAGGACCACCAGCAGCCAGCGCCAGCCACTGTGGACTGCAAAAAATGCTCGTCTGTTTCAGAGAGCAGGAGAGTGCTCAGATCAAGCGACAAGCGGTACGTACACCAACGGAACTTCTCGGCCGGAAAGAGTAATTTATTTATTAACAATTTATTTATTTACTTACTTATTTAGTCATTCATTCATTCGCATATTTAGAGACTCGCTACGTGCTGGACGGTCAAGGGATCAAATGCCGGTGGGGACGAGATTTTCCACACCCGTCCAGACCGAATCTGGGGCTCACCCAACCTCCTACACAATGGGTACCGGGTCTTCCCCAGGGCTAAAGCGGCGGGGCGTGGCGTTAACGACCCACCCCATCTAACGCCGAGGTTAAAGAAAGAATACATCTACGAGGGGTGCTGATAAGTCCTTAGTCCGCCCAGGAAGGAAACAAGCTACAGCGACCACACTCGGGATTTATTCAACATACTCCCCACGAAGCCCAATACACTTCTTAGCCCCTTGCTGTAACTTTTGCCACTCAATAAAAATTCAAGATGTTGTCCGTCCAACCAGATCTCCGCGGCAGCAATGACCTCTACGTCAGACGAAAAATGGCGACCTTTCAAATGTTTTTTCAGTCCAGGGAACAGGTGGTAGTCCGACGGGGCCAGATCCGGAGAATGGGGTTGGTGATCAAGACACTGGAAGCCCAGGTAGGCCAGTTTCTTCTGGGTTGCAAGTGCCCGGTGAGCCGGGGCATTGTCGTGCAAGAACAAGACCCGCTTGGTGAATTTCCCGCGGCGTTTTTTCTTCAAAATGTCCTTCAATTGCACCAGCAGAGATACGTAATACTCCGCGTTGATAGTTTGGCCCTTTGGAAGACAATCAATGAGGAGATTGCCGTCTTCATCCCAAAAAATCGATGTGAGAAATTTTCCAGCGGATTTTTGCACTCGGAATTTTTTGGGGCGGGGTAAGCAGCTTTGCCCCACTCCACTGATTGTTGCTCTGTCTCCGGGTCATAGTGAAATAACCAGGTTTCGTCCATGGTCACCAATCGCGCCCGACATGAAATCATTTGGATCGCGCCGAAAAAATTCCAAAAGTTGCTCAGACGACTGGCACCGTTGACGTTTTTGATCCGCGTTCAGGCATATCGGGACCCACTTCGTTCGCTGAGTTTTCGCATGTCCAAATCTTCATGAATGATGGACCCAACCCGCTCACATGAGATGCCCAGTTGCTCAGCTATTGATTTAGCCGGAATGCGGTGGTTTTCCAAAATTAGCTCGTGAATTTGATTAATAATCTCCGGGGTGGTCACTGTTTGGGTCGTCCAGGACGAGGCGCAACACAGGTGGAAAAATCGGCACGTTTAAACTGGGCCACCCAGTTTTTGACAGTGGCATAGGATGGTGCGTGTTCCCCTAATATTTCTGTCAGAATGGCGTGAAATTCCTTCGGCGCCTTTCCTTGCAGGAAAAGAAAAAAAACTTGATGACAGCTCGCGTCTTGATGTTGTTGAAATCGCTCGCGTCGCCTGACATGCTTCCTTTCAGCCTCTGTAACAAGAAAAGACTTGCAATTCGGCACATGAACAGGCCCCTCTTTCCAACGACATTATCGATCCCGTCCTATGACGTCGGGAAGCAGGTCCGGCTAAGGACTTATTAGCACCCCCTCGCATACAACCATTGGAGGTGGAATACATCAAGTAAATATAAGTAAGTTGTATCATATCATGCTAGTGTGTAAAACACATACATAATTACAAATAAAAATTACAAATTACATATCTACTCCCCTTCCGGGCCTTCGTGGTCTGTTCTAGGGTGAACTTAACTTTACTTCACACAAGTTTTGAGTATTCTGGATACAGCTAAATACGTGAAGATATGTGTATATTCGTCTGTCTCTGCATCAGTTTTACGAGATGGGTGTATCTGTATATTGAAGGATGTCTCATTGTCGATACCGTATCGGAAACTGATTTAATTCGCAGGACGGTTGCTTGTGTGCTTGCGTTGTGATCAATACTTGTGACTCAAGTCACAAAAATTGATCACAATGATATATATATATAAAATTATGCTAGCTTATATAATATACATATATTATATAAGCTAGCATAATTTTAAATATTTGAATAAAGATATACTGACAGGAATTTTTATATATATTTCAAATAATACATCCACCAACAGAATTTAACGTGATTTTCAATGTCAAAATGACCTGTAAACAGTATGGGATCACATAGTGTGTGCACTTGTTGAATGTACTCTGTTTTAGGAATTGGCCTGAAGATGGTTCAGTGAACCGAAACATGTCGCCAGGTTTATAGTGTTGATTACTAATATATGTTGTGTTTTGACTGAATAAATTACTTTACAGAAGACAGATGGCTTGAATTTAACCCCTTACCTCTATCAATGACCTATATTTTGCATGACAATATAATGTTATTCCAAACCTGAAATCTTGAATTGTGGCTGGCAATAGGATGCAGTTTGTAGCAAGGTGGTTGAACACAATCACCCACTGTGAAATCATGATTCTGAATTGTTTTACGTAAAAGGAGGAGTACCAACAGACTGACTCAAAATAAGCACATACACCTCTAACATTTGCCATGAAATTAACAGCAGACATATCACTGATACGCATTCATTATTATAATTCATTATTACATTTAATCATAAAAGTCATTAGATTAGATTATTTATTTAATTATTTACTTATTTTATGTTCAGCTTCCATAAAATGTAATAACTTCCTTAGCAAATCCTAGCTTCTCATGAGGGACTCTGCTCCCTAAGTTTTTGGTCTCTATACTAGGTGGTATAAATGGACATTTATATATATATATATATATATATATATATATTTATATTTATTTATATTTATATATATACTTATACTTATATATATATTTATATATAGAATAGTAATTGGGTTTGAGCCCTTTCAGTCCCAATGCATCTAGGCTTTAAAACAAGTCCTTTTGTGCCCCATACCCTGATGCCAAATCTTTGGAGCCCTGATCCTTCACAGAAGTACCAGATTGCCCCCAAACTCAGACTTCTCACATAATCTGGGTCCAAAAAAGGAGCCCAAATTAAATTAATAAGATATGCTCCATTTACAGAGCCCTCCATCTATCTCTGAAGTCTTGGTAAATGAACCCCCTCCAGGTTCGCCGACAGGGGACCGTATTGACAGAGCTGCCCGTTTCCATTGCCTTCTTTTACATGTCTCTTGAGTTCTCCTGATAAAAAGAAATTTCACCCTTCTCTCTGAAGGCCCTCGGAAAGGAACGTCTCCCCATGTTCCCCAGAACAGGACCCCTATGGAAACAGACACCCATTTCCAGAGTCTTACTTAGCATATCCTTCAGGGTCCCCAGTAAAGAAACCTTCTCTCCAGGTTCTCCTCATAGAGGACCCACAGAAAGAGATGCTCCTTTTCCAGAGACCTTAATTCATCTTTCAAAGTCCCTGGTACATGAGCCTACTTCCAGGTTCCCCAGCGGGGCCCCTATGGAGATTCCCGTCTCCAGAGCCTTCCTTTACATAACCTTCAGGGTCCTTAGTAAAGGAGCCTCCCCCTCCAGGATCCCCTAACAGAGCTCCCACAGAGAGAGATGCTCCATTTCTGGAGCCCTCCTTCAACTATCTCTCAAAGTTCCCAGTAAACAGACTCCCCCTCCCCAGGTTCCCCAACGGGGCCCCTATGGAGAGAGACACCCGTTTCCAGAGCCTTCTTCTATACATCCACCAAAAACTCACCTTTCTCTCAAAGTCCCCGGTACAGGAGTCACCCTCCATGTTCCCCAGTAGGGTCCCTACATAGAGGGATGCTCCATCTCCAGAGCCAATTGTTTATTCTTTCATTTATATTTGTTGGAGTCCCCAATTAAAGAGGCTTCCCACAAAACGGGGGAAAACATACGGTCACCATTCACGGAGCCCCATGCGGATGGAAGGCCTACATACAATGGGGTGCGGCCTGGTTCCCCAAGGGGTAGGTTTATGACACTGCCATCACTACCCCAGTACTTTTTTGAAAAGCTTGACACAAATATTGAAGAGATCCTATGACTTATTCCCAGCACTCCAACAGACAAACAACGCTCTGTCAATGTCGCATTGATATTGATAACTATGTCCCTTCAAACTGTTTCACAAGCCAATTAAACCTTAAATAAAACGTGCAGCTTATCACATCAAACAGGACAGCTCTGAGGTATTGGTGTGAAGATGATAAATTTCTATATAGGAGGACTCCTGATACCCTGTGCCACAACAGACAGCAACACCACTGCTGAAGGCAGTCTCCTTGTTTCAAATTCAGCGAGACTTTTGAAGAATCCTGGTTCTTGATCGTCATGCGGTATGACCTGCACGTCAATTTGCCTTCCTCTGACATCACTGCTTACTTACACACAGCCACTGAGCCATGCCGATTGCAAGCATTGACATCAATCCCCTTACGGCACAAGAAGATCCTGTTCAGGAGTCCATTGAAATTCAAAGGAAGGTGGACCATGATGTTACATTCGTATTACATTCTTGTCCCAGGTGGTGGTGGTGGTGCACAGCAGCTCACGGACAGCGGGTAGAAGAAGATGACATGACAACATAAGTGGACACAATTTGCATGGCCACAACGGATTGTTTAAATAGTTTAATTTTACTGGTTCTGACATCTGCTGACTCAACAGAAAGAGGCCATCATTTTTGCAGAATTATCTGTAGTCTGGCACAGAGTCAGTTCCACTTCCTTTGACTGTATATACCATTATGAATCTTTGATGTTACTGAAGTGTCTTGAGTTATCAACTACATTAATTTGTATGCCACAGTAAGATTATAATATAACGTTCTAATTAACATGCTTAAAAGCATATCAACCCCTAGTTTTAGCATAACAGTATTATGGAGTCATGCAGTCTGTGTAACTTGGTTTCCTGTTTATTCAAACAACACTTTTAGATTATCAGTTCACAGTTTAGCAACATAAATTTATTTCATATTGTACACTACATTCTAAAATTTAATAAAAAATATAAGAAAGTCTGAAGCTCATAAACAGTAATCTGGACACCACCCTTTACAATAGATGTTACACACATTCGTTTCCAGTAATTGCAATTCCCAATAGAAACTCACCTCCTGAATTTACGTTTGCCTGCCTAATACACACACATATTTGTTACTTCAATCGAAAAGTTTGGTCCATCCAAACTGGATAACAGCTAACTTTCTTGTAAATGAACTCCCGTCTCTTCAAAATAAGAACAAAGGGGCAGTGGAATGAATGAATGAATGAATGAATTAATTAATTAATATATGTGGAGGCTAGGAAATTTGTACTGGATCACCCCCACATGTGGGAAGAAAGCACTGTGCAGCAGTTCTCAAGTTCTCAATCACTGTTTCACTGTTGGACTTGGGAGTTACAAAAAGAAAACAAGAGGTTTTACCAGAATATAAAATATTCATACACCAGATGGTAACTTAGACAAAGCCAAATAAGGAAAACGAAAACTTGTGTTACACTGGGTACAGGGATGTTACCGACCGAAATGAAAAACACATTTCCTAACACTTATTCACAAAAATAAGTTACCTATTGTCAGTTATTGCAACACATTCTATTTGATATATCTACACTTCTGGTAATAGACCAATCATTTCAGTTGCATGATATAACTTTTGAGATCTGTTCTGCTGACAACTTTCTTCTTCCCACTGCGAGAGATCGCCCTTGCTCAGATACAGTGTAATATTTAAGATTCTAGCACGCCATGCAATGATATCCCACCATGGCCACACAAGTAACAAATGTAAATGTCACAAGCAAGCTCTTGGTATATGTTCAAGCAACATAATTAATTCACATCTAACAAGACACTTTTAGTTTAAGTCATCTGCACTGCACTTATCACTTCTGAGGATGGACCACATGCATGTTCATGCCCCTATGAGTTACGGCAGTGTATTCATTTTCGGTCTCATCAAATTCAGCTCACAAAAGGCAGAACCTAACAGTCAATGAATACCATCCCCTGCTGCATTAAATTAAGTTTACATCCCATAATTAGAATTGTATTTTTTGTATTTTTTAATGTTATTGTGAAATTTCAATCATTCTCTGCAATAGTTACTATAATTAAACATGATATACATTAATATACAATGCATAGGGTGACAATGAGGAGAAACTCCTTGTCTCAATATCAAAATCTGAAGCATTTCATTAGGTACCACTAATATTTATATAAAAAGAAAACACTAGAACATACAGGACACTGACAACAGCCAACCACACTTCAAAATATACTAACAGTACAGTAATTATCATAATGTACACTAGCTGTTAGCTAATTTTCATTGTTTTTCTGTCACATTCACACACACACACACACATATCTGTATCAGCAGCTCATTTTACAGGCTATGTTTCTGAAACCACGACCACAATATATGGATGATAAAAACACATTTACTACATAAAGGTATGAAATTTACACCATACACAAAAATAGTCAGAGCTCTCAAGACCAAATATGATCCTTTCATAAAATATTTGTTCCACTTTAAAACCAGAAATACATGGAATGTTTCAAAAGTGTGCCTAATATTTTGGTTTAAAAGAAGAATGAAGCTAGCTATTTAACATCACTGTATTCACAAATAAATTCCTATTCCACAGGCACTTCACTACCATAAATAGTAATGAACACTTAACCAGTTTTGTGAGGCCATTAGGTAAGGAAGGTAAAGTTGTCTCTGTCTATGCCATAAAAGAAATTGGGGGGAGCAGAGGTAGTACTCACTTGGTACTAGAGGGAGGTGAGTTGTCAATTGTATACCCCAGCCACTTTACCCTCAGTACCAATTTAACTGGAGGCAAGGTAGGCTCCAGAGCTGGTCTGGATGTTTCCAAGAAGAGAAGAGTCTCTTTCCCCTGCCATGAAACAAACCTTGGATCATCCAACCCATAGCCTAGTTACTACACTGACAACAATATTCTGGCTCCTGACCATGATATTACAGTTACAAAATAGGCAATTTACCTGCTTTTATAATAACAAAATATTGCTCAGTTTGTTTCTTTGCTTCTTCTTACAAACACCACTGCTCAAATTTTGCAAGTGTCCTTCCACAGGAAAATATATTGGTACCCATACTCAAACAAGACTCTTGCGTGAAGGGTCCTGCACTGTCCACAGTTATACTGGACAGAAACTGTTCGGGTAGGTAGCAGTTCCCAGATCACAAAGAGTGTTCAGAAAAAGGAACCATGTTATTCAACTGTTTACGTGGAAAATGACTCCAGAAACTGTGAATGAAATCATTCACTATGTGTCAAAATCAATTAATTTTTTGCAGAGTAAATGGTTAATGACAAAAATGACAAAATAATACCTTCTGACAAGGAAAGCCCACTTTCTAATTTACATCCATCTTCTCTGGAAAAAAGCACAACTACAATTTCTATTGACATCAAAATTGCATACACCTGCTCCAAGCACTGAAATGCTTCAAATTTTGTTGAACAGCAGAAATTTGTGGACAGAAGGCAGACACCATTTAAATGTGACAGGCATGAAGACCTAGGTACAGATACTTAGCAGCAATCTTATTTCTTTATCATTAAAATAAATATCTGGCAATACTATTCACTTTTAAAACTAGATTCATATAAGATATATCTTTATGTAACCAGTACTTAGCTTATATATATAATACACCATGTAATATTTAGAAACACACAAGCAGCCGTAGTAGCACTGACTGCTACAACCAAAAGAGACACAAGAAGAAATTGCTTTCAACAAAGATGGTGCAGATATGTAGCTGAATAAAGTAAGACATTACATTTTTCAAGTTTAGAATGGGAAACTTTTTTTTTATAGAACAAATTGTAGTTATATAGACTGTGACCGTGCTCTACAGTCAAAGCATTTTGTCTACTATGATTATATTATATCATTAATGTCTCATTTCTTGTAATAAATAATGCAGATGCTTTCATTTCTGTCTTCAAGCAACAATACAAAATACATTAAAACCATGAACGCATAACTGAAGATGTAAGGAATATATATATATATATATATATACATGCAGTATATATCATATTGGCTGTATTTTCATATTTCTTTGCACTGCTTCATACCAAATGTTTTTTTGTGTTAAAAAAGGTGCCAGAACTCACACTTTGACAGCAGGTGAACTTGAAGATGTCCCATATTGTTTATTAAAATATGAAATAATTGTTGATATTGTTGTTTCATATTGTGATAATCGCATTGGAATAAAAACAACAATAAATTGTTTGTCCAAGTTATGAATTTATAAGGTTCAACTAATGTGTCACCATCAAGAAAAGTGCCAGCATGCTGTACCACTGCATATTGTCACAAAAGAAACACTTCTTATACCCATGAATGAGGGATTGCATGTGTCTACCAGTTTTAGGGTTCTGAAATGAGAAGGTCTGTCACCACCTTCATTCAAAAATGCATATTATACCACTGTAAATTAATGACCATACGTTTACAATGCCAATCCAAGTACAGACAAAAAACAGTGTAAACTTCTCCATGACCTATTAAGTATAAAACCCTCAACACAACTAGTTTTATTCTTATATTATATAGATGTACGTCTACATGTTTCAACCATTATGTGGTCATCTTCAGGTCATTATAATATATAAAAACCAAAATTACAATTGCAACATAAGTTATGAGAGGTAAGATGGAGATCTCATTATTTGGTGCTACAAATCATGTCAATTTTTTTAAAAGCAAAATATATATAACATGTATTTACTACTAAATGCCATATATATTTGTTTTTAAAAAAAATTATTGACATGCATTTGTAGCACCAAATAGAGAGATCACAATCTTACTTCTCATAACTTACGTTGCAATTGTAATTTTCGTTTTTAAGTATTTTAATGGCCTGAGGACGACCACACACTGGTTAAAAAATATGGCCATACATTTATTTATTTATTTATCTATGTAATAGAATGATAAAATTAGTTATTTTTATGGTAATTAGTAACTATTCTGTAATTTATACACCACAAGAGCACATTCAAGATAAAAATTACAAAACTCTCTTATTAAATGACAACATACTTTGAATGAAATCAAAAATAGTTAAAACTGAGTATTACAGCTGTGTTGGACATCAGAGAAACATTCCAACATTTGCAGTTACTTCCTCCTTAAAACAAATTTCTTTCAAAATTGTGCAAAATCTTACAGCAACTCTCTCTTGAAATCTTTGAACCAGTTCATGCACCCTCTATGTTTAAATCAACAGGCCAAACAAAGCTGCTAACCCATTTCTACATAAAACTGAATTTTCACCCTTTCAGCCATTGTAAAATGTAGGTCCACTATAATGTAATGTTTCTTTTTCTGATGGATCCGAGCAAGAAAGATATGCACATTTTTAATATGACGTGTCTTATTATAACTTCATGGCAAGCTCTTGTAAAACTAAAATTAAATTTGTTTCCTCACAAATACGAATGAACCATCTCTATCATGCTGACATTAATCTACGTCATACTGTGCAGAGTGATAACCAATTCAATTTCTTGTTATCATTACAATGTATAATACAAAGTAGTGAAAATGGAATTTCAACTGTTATTTAAAAATCATTTAATGTTATGACAACACACAGAAGTATTGTGAGATTTAGCCACATCTTGGCAGTTCTAAATAATGACCACTTGAATATTGTCAATTTTTCTCCACACCTCAGTTACTCTTTCATTCAGGTTATGCACATGTATTATTTTTTCCCCCATTTCCATTGTTTAAGGAAGTGGAAAGAGGTCAGGCATATATTTGCTGGAATAGTAGACGTGTTGACTAGTGGTACCTACTCCACACAGCAACATTAAACACATATCGGTTGTAGGATAAGTAATTTTTACTCCAGCCCAGGAAACAGACACACATATTTAAAAGTTGTTCTGCAAGAACAAATATAAATTGCTACCCTGTAATTCTAAAAGGATGCCATGACATAATGAAATATGACACCCTGTTCACTGATTGACAATGCAGCAAAATAATCTTCTTCCTGTTGTTAGCCCTCATATGTTAGGCAAATAAAGTAAGAAAAGTTATACCTGATACACTACCATGACTATGTATACAGTGCACCTGAATGAAGGTTTATAAACCATACAAATGGAAAGTCCCACAAACATGTTTCTTTGAATAAGGGCATAACTCCATCAATTTAATTGGGCATATGACGAGCAGCTAAAGTGAATGGCAAACCTGAATTTATTTATCAGTGAAAGGGAAACAGTAAATGAAGTGTCAAACCATCTTTGGTTAGGAACAACAGGAGAAATGACAAAAACTGCTATCAGATTGAAAAATAAAAGAGCTGAAATCCATTCAAATGAGAAATCTTTGGTTACAGCATACCATAAATAAGTTTCTGGATTGCAAGCACAAGTTCATAACATTTGTATTTTTTGTTTAAACCCCTATCATTTCCTTACATTAAGACATCTGTGGCAGTTGTTAATTGCTGTAATTTTCTGACTTCTGATACCAAGTATAAAACCCCGTATTTGTACCCCTTCTTCATACATTTGACCTTCAGTGAGAAAAAAAACTGTCAGAGAAATTTTAATAGTTTTATCATATACTATGAACCTTCAGAAATACTTTAACTACTTTATATACAACATCAGTTTTCTTGTGTTTTGTCAGGTGAAGTCAGTTTTATTTCTGAACATCTAGTTGGACCATACCCCTGACTAGTGCTTGTCATTCTGACCACATCCTGGTGTAGAAACTCTACCAGGCCTAGAAGATGTTCTAATAAACAAGCTTATACTCAAACTCATTCATCTTGAGGGAGCCACTAGAGGAGCAGCCACTTGACAGAGAACAGCATAGCCACAGAAAGGATGATGGTGAGGTGTGGAGCCATTAGTGGAACTGATGGGCTTCTTGTCACCCTTACATCACTTTCTTTTAGAAATACTGCATCAATTACATGAATAATTCCATTTGTGCATTCCACATCTGGTCGGAACACATGGATCCATTCTCCTTGCCACTCCACATAGTAATCTGGAAGATAAATAAATCCTTATATATCAATGGGATTTCTCTCCTGCATAATGATTAGTCTGACATGTTTCAGTGATGATGAATTGATGACTTTTCTTATACAAGTGAATTTTTTACTTCATGAATTTCTATGATTTACAATTTTTTTTTAATTATTTTATTTGACTGGTTATGTTTTATGTTAAGCATAATCAAAACCTGTACACACTGAGGAAAATGTTTACTCTGAAATGCTGAAAACTTTCCATTATACAACACAACACCACATCCAAAAATACAGTACTCTACCTATTCACCACTGTGAAAACCAAAATAGCTCCATGCACAAATATTGTGAAAAATATGTAAAAGAAACAATTTAGACAAACTTTCGAGCAGCTGATATGAGACCTTCAGACAGCAGAAGTGAAAGGCAGAGAGATGTCTCATTCAGTTCCTGTATACAATCTATGTGTTTCCATAATGTTAATCTACAACTGGTCTGGGAGCTATCCAGTGACTAAAAATACAACAGTCCACTAGTTCAGTGTGTTTCCAGCACCTGGAGATGCAAGCAGAACTGGCTTCTAAAATGTGTTGTTGCAGTTATAAATCAGTGAAGGATAAAGTTTTAAAAAAATGAAACATGGACACTGCATGTTTTCAGGCTTCCATAATGTAAATGAGATCCATGCCCTTTTGGGTCTTTAAAGTGCTTAGAATGATAATTCCATACTGACATTTCAGGAAACCTATCGGTTCCAACTTCAAGGTCAAGCAGTCCCAAGGAGGAGGAGGAGGAGGAGGAGCAGGAGGAGGAGGA
>JGI20166J26741_11404448_pt1 | contig 13828 bp, 12 predicted proteins | sample TergutCu122P5_FD_26741 | JGI IMG/M metagenome (IMG submission 26741)
CTTCCGGAGGTCCGCACTTGCATTTTGAATTGCGAAATACCGAAACCGGAAAACTCATCGACCCCTTATTGATTTTAAGAAATCAAATAACAGACAACCTTCCTCCTGAAATTCGTGGTCTATCGTTTTATCCACAACCGGGAAAAGGAATCGTAAACGGAAGCACTGATAAACAAATCATTGGAATTGTTAAGAATAAAAGCGGGGAAACCGTTCTTGCCAAACCGGTTAAAGCCTTCGGACTGATTGGTATCGGTATTAATGCTTACGATAAAATGGATTCTACCTCAAACTCCTACGGCGTGAAAGAAATCCGCCTGCGCGTAAATAATGTCGATGTTTTTCATTCCGTCATGGATGGTTTCTTTTATGATGAATCACGCTACCTCAACAGCTTCATCGACTGGGAAGAATGGAAAACGAATAAATCGTTCTTCATGAAATCGTTCATCGACCCCGGAAATAAACTCGGAATCTATCGTTCCCGACCCACCGGTTTTATTTCTATACAAGGATCAAAGGAATATAATTGCGAATACTTTCTTCGAGACGCCTACGGAAATACAAGCACGTTCACCTTTACCATTACCGGCGAGGAAAGTGTGATTCCGGAAGAAAAAAAGACGGGCGTCTTTTTCTCCTACAATCAGAATAACCAGTACAAAGGAAAAGGAATGGAACTGAATATTCCCAATGGAAATTTATATACCGATATTTATTTGAATCCGGAAGCAGAAGAAAACCCTAACCCTAACAGGGTTACGCCTCCTTTTGCTCCGCTGTATTCCTTTGGCGTAAAAACTCCGCTGCACGGCAATTGCCCGCTCTCGTTAGCAATCACTAACGATTCTTATCCTGATAAAAGCAAATATGGTATTGTTTCGATTGTAAATAATAAATACAATTGGATAGGGGGGATTTATGACTCGCACAAACTCAAAACTCGAATCAGGGAATTAGGGCAGTTTACGATTGTTATCGATACCGTCCCGCCGGCTGTAGTCCCGGTCAATCAAGCGAAATGGACAGTAAATAAACGCATTGTCTTCAAAGTTACCGACGATTTAAGCGGTATCGATTTCTATCAGGGAAGGCTTGACGGTAAATTCGCTCTTTTTGAATACGACGCAAAAACCAATTCCATCTTCTGCAAATACGATGCAAACCGAATGAAAAGAGGAAAACAAACCCTCACGCTGACAGTCAGAGATGGAGTGAAAAATGAAACCCAAGTTAGCTGCGAGGTGGGGTTTTAAAAGTGACGGTATAATTATGAAATGTACTTCTATTTAATCTCCAACGGATTCTCAATCTTTTCGTTCAACAGGGCAATGGCAAGGACTTCCTGAATATCATCCACGAAATGAAAGTGCAATCCTTTCAGATATAAACCATTGATTTCATCGACATTCTTTTTGTTTTCTTTACTCAGGATAATCTCTTTGATTCCCGCCCGTTTGGCAGCCAGTATTTTTTCTTTGATACCACCTACGGGCAACACTTTTCCGCGAAGCGTCATTTCGCCGGTCATGGCTATGTTGGCTTTTACTTTCCGTTGAGTAAAAGCCGAAATAATCGAAGTCGCCATCGTAATTCCTGCGCTGGGTCCATCTTTGGGAATTGCCCCTTCCGGAACATGAATGTGCACATTCCAACTTTCGAAAATGTCGTCCGGAATACCCAAACGCGAAGCATGCGCTTTGGTATATTCTAATGCCAAAACGGCAGATTCTTTCATGACATCGCCCAGATTTCCCGTCAGGTTTAATTTAGCTCCTTTGCCTTTGCTTAGACTTGTTTCTACAAAAAGGATTTCTCCGCCGGCGGCTGTCCATGCCAGACCGGTTACCACTCCGGCATAGTCGTTTCCCTGGTATCGGTCTTTTGTGTATTCAACGGCTCCCAGATAATCGAACAAATCTTTTGCTTCCAACCGCAGGGGATAGGGCTTCTTTTCTGCAATTGCCCGCGCAATTTTCCGCATAATCTTGGCTATCTTCTTGTTTAACTCCCGCACGCCCGATTCGCGCGTGTAGGATTCGATGAGCGCTTCAAGCGCTTTTTTGGATATTTCAAATTTCTCTTTGGGAATGCCGTGTATTTCCAATTGATTGGGAATCAGATGCCGCAAGGCGATTTCCACTTTTTCTTCCAGAATGTAACCGCTGACTTCAATTAATTCCATCCGGTCAATCAAAGGCTGAGAAACCGTATTCAGCGCATTAGCCGTAGCTATAAAAAGTACTTTCGACAAGTCGAAGTCAATGTCTAAATAATTATCGTGAAAAGCAAAATTCTGTTCCGGATCAAGCACTTCCAACAAAGCGGCAGACGGGTCTCCCTTGTAATCCTGTCCTATCTTGTCAATTTCATCCAAGATAATGACAGGGTTCGAGGAACCGGCTTTCTGGAGGCTGTGCATGATTCGCCCCATCATAGCGCCGATATAGGTTCGCCGGTGTCCGCGTATTTCAGCTTCATCGTGCAACCCGCCCAGCGACATCCTGACATATTTGCGGTTCAAGGCTTCTGCAACAGACTTTCCTAAGGATGTTTTACCGACTCCCGGAGGACCATAGAGGCATATTATCGGCGATTTCATGTCGCCTTTCAGTTTCAATACCGCTAAATGCTCAATGATTCGTTCTTTCACTTTTTCCAATCCGAAATGTTCCTTGTCCAATACTTTTTTCGCCCGATTCAGATTGAAATTATCTTTGGTATAACTGTTCCATGGGAGAGAAACAAGCACCTGAATATATTCCATTTGTGTAGAATAATCAGGAGAATGTGGATGCAAGCGTTCTAATTTTTGCAATTCGTTGTCAAACAGTTTCCGCTGCTCGTCTGTAAACTTTAATTTCGCCGCTTTATCTTTAATCTCTTTGATTTCAATATCATGGATATTTCCGCCCAAGGCTTCCTGAATATTTTTCATTTCCTGCTGCAAGAAATATTCCCGCTGCTGCTTGTCGATATCCACTTGCGTTTTCCGGCGAATCGACGCCTTTATTTCCAGCAGTTGCACATCGTGGTCGATTAAAGATAAAAGTTTGTTCAGGCGTTCTTTCACATCGTCGGTAGCAATCACTTCCTGTTTTTGTTCGGAAGACGCATCAACAGTCGAGAAAGCAAGATTAATTATGTAGATATCGTCTTTTGACTTGCGCAGCGAATCGAGTACAAAATCGGGCAAGCCCATTTTTTCGGAAAGCATTTTCAATGTTGTATCTTTCACCGATTTCAACTGCTCTTTAAATTCCTTGTCCGATTTTGCCGGATATACATCTGTTAATACGGTGAACCGACCTTTCATATAAGGCTCCTGAACCGTAATATCATCTAAATGAATACGATTGAGACCAATCAATAAAACGGTGGTATTTTCTTCATTTTCCTGCATCAAGTTAATTACCCGCGCTAATACGCCCACAGGAAATAAATCGTCGAAGCCCGGATCGCTTTCGGTTGCGTCTTTTTGGCAGAAAACGCCGATGATTCCATCCCGTTTATGAATTTCCTGAACTAATTTTAAGGATTTAGAACGCCCGACATTAACCGGAGTAGGTATGCCCGGAAGAAACATCATGTTCTTTAAGGGAAGAATTGCCTGCTCTTTTTTCAATTCTTCAGGGTCAATCGGGGTATTTTCAATGATTATCTCAATATCATCCATTCGGCTTTTGTTTATCAAATAAATTATTTATTTTTGTAGTCAATTTTCATGCCAAAGATATAAATAAATCTTCGGTTTGCAACGTTTATATAAATCATTTAAAAAACATCATTATGAAATTAATAGACATAGCTGTTTTTCCTGCCCCCAGCGACGCAGTCGTTCTGGAAAGTATCCTGTCCGCCGAAAATATTCACTATTTTTTGGACTTTGAAAATGCCGCTATCATGCTTCCCGGAAGCGGAGCCGTGCTTTCAATCAATGAACACGACAGAAAACGGGTTGTAAAAATTATCCAAGACGCCGGATTTGAACGGTTTTTGATTTGATAGAAAATAGTAGAGACAGGGCGCACCCTGTCTCTACAGAAAATGTTCAATTGACTACGACAATCTTTTGCGTTTGATAATCTCCATTAACTACGCTGTTTTTATCATAAGCAAAATTTTATTTATCAAACAAATCAGAATGGGTTCCACTATTGCTTAAAATAAGGATTAGCTCAGGATCGTTTTGTTTCCAAATCAAAAGCCAATCGGGTTGCACATGGCATTCCCATATATCTTCATTAGCATGTTTTTTGATGCCATGAAACTTATGCACACTATATTTTTCTTCTAATTGTTCGCCACGGGCAAGTTTTACAACGACTGTTTCGAGCAGAAGCAAATCTAAATTTCTTCTATAACAGAGGTCAATATCCTTTTTAAAAGTATTTGAAGCTTTTAAATGATACACAAACCCTTCGGCTTCTTTCAAGGATTTAAAAAATTCTTTCGGAGTTTTACGTTTTTTCTTGGGGTCATTCATTTTTTTGGACCATTGATATAAAAAGTATTGCCTTGCTCAATATCAAGCATTGATTGCTCAAAACGCGAAAGTCGTTGTATTTTTTCTCTCTTTTGGAATAATCCTAAAGATAAAATAAAATCTAAAGCCTTTTTTGCCTGTACGTTGCGAGCGTCGTAATCTAATGTTATTGTTGCCATAATTTTATTCTTCATTTTGCGTATTAATTACGCTGTTTTTATCATATTAAAATTTTTTAATGATTATTCATTACAAAAGTACGAAGAATTTTATTACAAACACTCAAAAGAGGTGACTTTTTTAAATCCGACCAGGTTTTTCACAATCCCCCCGCTCAGCGATGCGAGACGCTTCGCCGAGTTAGCAGCAAGTCTTCAGACTTTCAAATCGACAAGCCATGAGGAATAAATCAAGGCGCCGGTTCATTTTGTTTTTGGAGCGACCGGTCCTACAGATACTCGAAAGTCTGGATTGCTTCCTGCTTTTTTTGTAAGATTTTTTGTCATTTGAAAATTTAAAACCGTATCTTTGTTCCTTGTAAACTTATAGCATTTATAAACCAGACGATGGAAGCAATTACCAATATTCCCGACAAGGGATCGAAAAAGCGGATTGTAATCATTGGCGGTGGATTCGCCGGATTGCAAATGTGCAGGAAATTAGATACCCAATACTTTCAGATAGTATTGATTGACAAGGTGAATTATTATCAATTTCAACCACTGATGTATCAGGTGGCAACCGGAGGATTGGAACCCAGTTCCATCGCTTATCCGCTACGCAAAACCCTGCAAAATAAAAAGAATTTCCATTTCAGAACCTGTATTGCCGAACGTGTATTGCCGGATGAAAAAATATTGGAAACAAGCATCGGTTCATTGTCTTACGATTACCTGATTATCGCAACCGGATGCGACACTAACTATTTCGGAAACGACAGCCTGAAAGAAACAACTTACGCGCTGAAGTCCATTTCCGAATCGCTGCTCGCCAGAAACAGGATATTATACAGTCTCGAAAAAGCGCTGAGCGTTCGCACAGACGAAAAAATGGATGAATTGATGACTTTTGTCATCGTAGGAGGCGGAGCCACAGGCGTTGAACTCGCCGGCGCCTTAGCCGATATGAAAAAGACCGTGTTGCCTAAAGATTACCCCGAATTGAATTTCAGCCGGATGCACATCCATTTGGTGGACGCTTCGCCCCGCCTGCTTTCGGGAATGTCGGAAGAATCGTCGGCAAAAGCTGCCGCTACGCTGAAAAAGCGCGGTGTAATCCTTCATCAGAACGTATTAGTGAAAAGTTACGAAAAACCTTTTGTGGAATTAAATACGGGTGAAAAAATCCGCTCGCTCAATGTGTTTTGGGTAGGCGGCATTCAGGGGAACTGTTTGCCCGGCTTGAGCGAAAAATCGTATCAAAAGAAGCGCATCGCTGTTGACGAATACAATGCAGTGAGCGGATACGACGGAATATACGCCATTGGCGATACCTGCCTGCTCGTGTCCGAACATTCGCCGCAAGGTCATCCCCAAGTGGCGCAGGTTGCCATGCAAATGGCAAAAAACTTGTCGAATAACCTGAATAACGAAGGAAAAGGAAATCCTGAAAAAGCAAAATTTATATATAAGGATAAAGGTTCGCTGGCTACCATAGGGCGAAATGCAGCGGTTGCCGACATTTGGAAACTTCATTTCAGCGGAATGTTTGCCTGGTGGCTGTGGCTCTGGATTCATATTTTATCTATTGTTGGAATGAAAAACAAAGTTTCCGTCTTTCTGGACTGGACGTGGAACTATTTCACCTACGATGTTTCCCTGCGCCTTTTGATTCGTCCCAAGCCGAACAGCATGTATGAGAAAGAGTGAGCGTTAATCCTTGTGAGAAGCCGTCGCAATTTATTCCCCCGAGAACCATTTCTTAAACTCGCCTACCCTTGTTCTACTGACAACGATTCGTTCGGGCGTTGGAAGACAGAGGTTGATTGTGATTTTACTGCCAAACCACAGCGAGAGGTCTTTGATTGCTCTGTGCGAAACGATGTATTGACGGTTTGCTCTGAAAAACCATCTGTTGTCTAATTGAAGCATTAATTCGTCCAGCGTCTGGTCGAGATGAAAGGCTTGACCGTTGAAAAGAATGGCTTTCACCATTTTGGCATCAATATAGATATAAGCAATATCGGAAACAGAGAGCGGGATAAGTTTGTCTTTATCCGGAACCAAAAAATAAGATTTGGCGAATTTTCCGGTTTTTCTGAGGCTTGCAAGCAGCCGGTTGACCCATTCAGCGTTCTCTTCCGGATTAAGATTCAGTTTTTTATATTTGTCTATGGCGCGTTTTAAGTCGATTTTGTTGATGGGCTTCAGCAAATAATCAATGCTGTTTACCTGAAATGCTTTCAAAGCATATTCATCATAAGCGGTGGTGAAAATGACGGGACAGGTCACTTCGACTGCTTCGAAAATGGCAAACGATGAACCGTCGGCAAGGTGAATATCCATGAAAACCAAATCGGGCTTTTCGTGCGTCTGAAACCATTCGACACTTTCGTCGATTGTCTGGAGTACGGTTATTATTTCAATTTCGGGAGCGACTTCGGAGAGAAAAAGTTTCAAAACTTTCGCTGCAATCACTTCATCTTCAATAATCAATGCTTTCATATCTGTTTATATTAGCGTTCATTTTCTTCCGGTTTTATCAGTGGAATTTCCACCTGAAAAACCCCGTTGTTTTGTGAGATAACAATTTCTTTCTGCCATATCAGCCGGTAGCGCTCCGAGAGGTTATTCAGTCCGATACGTTCGCCCGTTTCCGCTTCTTTTTTAAGCTGTATGGGATTCGCCACATGGACGACAGCGTTGGCGGAAGCGGCAATAGTGATGGTCAGCGGTTGTTTAGCGCTGACTATGTTGTGCTTAATAGCATTTTCGACTAAGGTTTGCAAACTGAGCGGAATAAGCAGATAAGGAAAGTACTGTTCCTCAATTTGACAGATAAATTGCAATCCATCGCCATATCTTATTTGCATCAGATGGCAATAGGCGCGGGTGAATTTGAGTTCTTCTTCCAAAGTGATAATCTCTTTGTTTTGCAAAGTATAACGAAAAACGAAAGACAATTGCTGTACATATTCCTGCGCCTTATCGGCATCCATTTTAATCAGCGAGTTTAATGTGTTCAGAGAATTAAAGAGAAAATGCGGATCCACCTGATTTTTGAGCGCTGCAAAGCGCGTTTTTAAGTTTTCTGCGAGCAGGGTTTTATTTTCCAGCGCAGTCTGTTGCTGTTTGTGAGAGAGATAGATGATGTGACCGGAGAGAACGACAATCAGGGCAATAAAATAATCTCTGAACAATCCGCCGCGAATTAAGCGATCGGGTTGAGGAACAGGATTTGAAAAGTGCAGCCTGATAAGTGAAAAACTGTAGCTGAATATGGTGGCAATAACGATGATTGTCAGAAAAATGAACCATCCCTGTTGCCACCATTTCAACCTCTCGCCGTCTCGCGAGGCATTCATCCGCAATTTCATTTCATTGAAATAAAAAAGATACAGAGCAAATGCGTACACAAAGTTATAAAGTGTGTGAATCAGCATCGTTCCGATTTGCAAGTCAGTCCGCATGCGTTCTTTTTCCGGCGACATCACTGCATCTCTTCCATAGACAAACATAAGGAAGAAAAGGAAATTCAGCAACAGGCTAATGCTTAGCGATAGCAATGCTGCTGTCCGGATTGAGAGCGGCGACTTTTGCATAGATATATGATTGGATTATTCATAACGCAAGGCAGTAATCGGATCTAAAGAAGACGCTTTTTGCGCAGGAAACCATCCAAAGAATACGCCGATAGCGGCACAAACCAGAAAAGAAACGGCAATGGCAAAAACGCTGATGACTAAGGGCCAGCGCAATAATACGCTCAAAACGAGGTAGGACAGCAATAGCCCTAAAATGATGCCGATTGCGCCGCCTATCAAGCTTAATATGGTGCTTTCCGTCAGGAATTGAAGAAGAATATCACGGTTTTTAGCGCCGATAGCCATGCGCAAACCAATTTCCTTGATACGCTCCGTCACGGTTACGTACATGATGTTCATAATACCGATTCCTCCTACTATCAGAGAAATACATGCGGCGAGGACTACCAGAAGGGATACAAAGCCCGAAATGGAATCCATCATTTGCAGCATCTGCTGTTGCGAACGAACCATAAAGTCGTCCTGAGCGCCGGGTCGTATTTTGTGCTGCGCCCGCAACAAACTTGTTACATCATCCATTACGCTTTGAACATTGCTCTCGTCGTCGGCTGAAATAATAATTTGATGAATAAACGGAATGGCAAGTATCCTTTTTTGAACGGTCGTATAAGGCGCTATAATAATATCGTCCTGATCCTGCCCCATGGCATTCTGTCCTTTCGGGACTAAAGTTCCGATTACCTTGAAAGGAATTTTCCCGAAACGAACCGTTTTTCCAATAGGGTCTTCGTTTGGAAAGAGGTTGTCTGTAACTGTTTGACCGAGCAGGCAAACTTTCGCCGCCGTCCGCACATCTTCTTCCGAATATTGAATGCCTCGAGCCACATCGTATTTCCGAATGGAAAAGAAAGCCACGTCGCCTCCCTGTATATTGCCGGGCCAGTTATTCGGTCCGTACACCAACTGTCCGGATGATTGAACGATAGCCGAAACAGCGTCAACGTGGGGAACTTTTTCTCTGATGGCTTCCGCATCTTTGACCACCAACGTCTGGATGCTGCCCGACCCGATGTTGACTCCGCCTTGCCGCATGAAATTACGCATGACCATCACCATGTTGGTACCTGTTTGCGAAATCTGCTGATTAATATTTAATGATGAACTCTGTCCCAGGTCAACCATTGTAATGACTGCTGCAATACCAATAACAATACCCAACATCGTAAGCCCTGCCCGCGTTTTATTTCGGACAATGGCTCTATAGGCTATTCTCAATAAATGAAAAAAATTCATATCGTATATTTTATATTGTATCGGACGGAGGAAGCGCTTCGAGCGCCGCCTGAGCCGATTTGGGTTCTATATTCTGATCTTTAATGATATGTCCGTCGCGTAAAACAATCATGCGCTGCGTACAGTCTGCAATATCCGGCTCATGCGTAACAAATGCAATGGTTTTTCCTTCGCGGTTAAGTTTCTGGAAAAGACTCATGATTTCATACGATGTACGGGTGTCGAGATTCCCTGTCGCTTCATCTGCCAACAGGATAACAGGGTCGTTGATCAACGCTCTTGCAATGGCAACCCGCTGTTGCTGTCCGCCCGACAACTGGTTGGGCGTATGATCCAACCGTTCCTGTAAACCCACCTGTTCCAAAGCGTGAACGGCTCTTTCCCTTCGTTCTTTATTCGACACGGTATTGTTGTACAACAACGGTAATTCTACATTCTCTAAGGCAGAAGTACGCGGCAATAAATTATAGGACTGAAAAACAAATCCTATCTTCCGGTTGCGCAAGGTGGATAATTCGTCTTTGGAACACTTGCTGATGGGATTTCCATCGATATAATATTCTCCCGCCGAGGGACGGTCGAGGCATCCCATGATATTCAACAGGGTTGATTTGCCGCTGCCGCTTGCGCCCATGATACTGACAAACTCCCCTTTATTGACTGTGAACGAAACGCCCCGTAATGCGTGAACCTGTTCGCTTCCTACCTGAAAGACCCGCTGGAGGTTATCTGCTTTTAAGATAATATTTGACATCGCTTTTGATTTTGAATCCGCATTTTTATGTTCAGGATTATCTGCCGCCGCCATTGCCGCCTGCCGGTCTTTGGTTTTGATTTTGATTATTTTGCGGACGTCTCGGTATTAACGGATTGGAAGCGGCATCGTTTCCCTTTGTCTTTTCTGCCGAAATGGATTCAACTACCTTTTGTCCCTGTTGCAGACCGCTTTTTACAATGGCGTTGATGCCGTCGTTCAGTCCAATTTCTATCGGTTGATATACCATGGAGTCAGGAGCGGTTTGAATCCAAACCCCCTGTTGTTTCTTATGCTCTCCGCCTGCCGCCCCTGCGCCTGTTCCTTTTGTTTTTGTCTTTGGAGCAGGCAATTGGGTGTGCATTTTTTTTGCGACTTCTGCTGTAGGCATAAATCGCAACGCTCCCATTGGAACAGTGAGTCCGGTTTCTTCCTTGATTGTAACCGTAATATTTGCCGTCATTCCCGGAAAAAGTTTTTTATCGGGATTCGGCGCATTGATAATCACCGTATAAGTTACGACATTATTGGTAGTAATGGGATTCAATCGAATTTGTTCGACAGTGCCGTCGAAAGTTAAATCGGGATATGCATCCACCGTAAACGTAGCCTTTTGTCCGACCAAAAGTCCGCCAACATCGGCTTCATCCATATTTGCCTGTACTTCCATTTTGGTTAAGTCGTTGGCAATAAGGAAAAGGGTAGGGGTGTTGAAAGAAGCCGCTACCGTTTGTCCCTGATCAACCGCCCTGTTCAGGATGACGCCGTTGATGGGAGAATAGATTTTGGCATAAGACAAATTGATTTTTGCCTGCGCATAATTCGACTGGGCATTTCTCTCGCTTTCCTTTGCCTGAGCAAGCGTATTGGTTGCCGATTCTAAATTGGTTTGCGTTTCTGCTTTCTGATCGTATAACGACTTGGTACGGTCGAAGGTTTGTTGCGCTAATATCGCAGCGCTTTTTGCTGCATTTAAAGTAGCGCTTGCCTGTGAAAGCCTCTCTTTAAGTACCGACATATCCAGGGTTGCCAGCAATTGTCCTTTCTTGACTACGCTGTTAAAATCGACATAAATAGAATCGACTATACCGGATACCTGCGTTCCAACCGACACTTGCTGCACCGGTTGAACGTATCCTGTAGAGGTAACTACCGTGCGAACAGTCCCGTTTTCTACGGTATCTGTTATCACATCAAACTGTTTCTTCCCTTTCAAAAGCATAATAGCAATTATTGCCAACACGACAATTGCAATCACGCTAATCCAGATTATTCTTTTCTTGTTCATATTATTTTGATTGAAAGATATTTTTGTATAATTGATTATTAGAGTTTAACCTCCTCTCCCATATAAATATCGAGGATTTTACGATTCAACAGGAATCCATATTTACTTTGGATAAAACCGTTCAACGCATTTAAATAGTTATTTTGCTGTTGCAGCAACTCAACCACCGTAGCCGCTCCGGCATTGAATTTTGCTTTGTATGCCATATAGGTTTTGTAATAAGCATCCTGGCTTACGTTGTTTGCCTTGTATTGCGTATAATACGAGATAACGTTCTGATATTCCTGTACCAGCGTCTGCGAAACGGACAGGCGCTGTTCTTTCTTATTCAGTTCGGCTTGCATCAGCGCAATTTTACTTTGCGTAACCTGCGATTTCGTCCTGTAATTATCAAAAATGGGAATACTCAATGATAATGAAATACGCTGATTAAAATTATTGGAAAGTTGCGTACCTAAATTGGAATAATTGGGCGTATGGTTGGTACCTATGCTGCCGCCCAAAGACAATGTGGGATAATATCCGGCTCTTGCCAATTGAATCCCGTTGTTGGCAATGTCGATGCTGCTTTGGCTTAATTTCAGGGCGGGAGCAGATTCTAAACTTCTTTGCAGCGCAACCTCCTGTGGAGGAAGCAACGACAAAGCATCCAAATCGCCGTCGTTTGGATAAACAATATCCAGCGTCGCCAATGGATCCATGGAAAGCAAATTCTTCAGCGTATTCAGATTGTTTATTATCGTAGTTTTTGTGTTCACTACATTGCTTTTGGCGGTGGCGTCCTGCGCTTTCAACAAAAGATAATCGCTTTCCATAATCGAGCCTGCTTTCCATTGGGCTTCGCCCTGTTTCAGCTGCTCGGCACTGGTGGTAACGACTGCTTCCTGATATTTCAACAATTCCTGATTCCCAAGAACTGTTAGAAACGATTGAAGAATCTGAACCTCCAAACCCTCGTCGTACTGCTGGGTTTGAATGACAGCCTGATTGGCTTGCAATTTGTTCTGCTCGATGGTGTGCGTTATAGCTCCCCCTTGATAAAGCGTTACGTTACTGCTTAATCCATAACTTCCGTTCCAATTCGTACCCGAAGCAGGAGATGTTCCTCCACTGTGATTGAATCCTTCGCTTAACGAAGCCGATAAATTCGGATAACGCAGATACTTCGATAAATCGTAAACCTCTTTTGCAGACTGTTCGGACAGTTTCATCGATTGCCGCGTATAACTGTTTGCGAACGCATAAGTGATGCAGTCCTCGAGTGAAAAGCGATAATCCGGTTTTGTAGAATCTTGAGCTGCAATGTAATTAATTGAGAAGAAAAACAGGCAGCATATAAAAAGTTGTCTCATTGCAATAAAATTTTATTTGACATCAACTTTGAATAAAAATAAGGCACAAATTTATTCACTTTTTGCTATATGCTGTTCACAATTTATGCTGAAATGGAAAAACAGGCGGTTGAAGCGGCGAAAAAGACGGGTAAAACGTCAATTGCCCCCTAAATTAAAATTTGTAGATAATACCGATAGACGGTAAAACATTTTCAGTAGAAAATCCTAAATCAAAATTGTTTACATTTGTGGTGGTAATTGGATTGTTTGTATCTGTCTTTACATGTGAAAATCCAAAACTTTGTGAGCCGACGTTCACATTCAAAGATCCGCCAATATACAACTGTGCGTTGGCTGTTATAATCCCAGACAGGGCAATTACAATACTTAAAATTATTTTTTTCATTTTTACTTTTAGTTTTTGTTACTGATACATCTGACTACAAAGGTATAAAATGTTTCTTATTAAATAGCAAAAATAAACGCCGTACCCGCCACATTCGAACGTACAATCAGGAAGGGTCTATTATTTTTTTCTACCAACATTTTGTTCCTGACGGAACAGCCAATCAAAACAGCGCCTTTCCGGTAGGGAATACAGCTCGGTAGCAATTGTGTCTCCCACCCTGCGTTAGCTGCAGGCGTTTTCAATATAGTAATCCAAACAGCCAAAGTGGAATTTTGTTTTTATGTCCAATTTCAATATCATCGGCTACAACAAAACTGTTTGGAATATTTTTGATTTGCTCAAAAGATTTTCTCTTTCCGCCGACTTCAAAAGTGTAGTTGTCTATCATAAAATCGCCTTGCGGCGCAAGAATAACATTGGAAACAGCGCTTAACTGATTAACAAAAAATGTTTCTCTAGCGCTGCCAATGTTAGCGTTGTCGCCATATAAGTACGACAAATTGGTATTATTGAGCAAAACCTTATCGGGCTTTGTAAGGTCGCCGATTGTTTTGTTTTTGT
>JGI20166J26741_11405559_pt1 | contig 13827 bp, 12 predicted proteins | sample TergutCu122P5_FD_26741 | JGI IMG/M metagenome (IMG submission 26741)
GGGGGGCACAACCACCATTTTGTTTTTAGCCAAAAGGAAGGCGTTTTGCTGACATTGTGGAGGGTCAATGAGAATCGCTGGCGGCCCTTGACGGCATTTCCGTTGAAGACGTTAGACAATGTTTCCAGCAATGGGAGAGGCACCCGGCTTGCTGCATCCAGTCACAGGAGCAGTTCTTTGAAGGGGACTGAAGTTTCAAACTTGTAAAACTATTTTAAATAAAATTTTTTAACAATTCCAGAAATTTTTGGGTCCCCCCCTCGTATACCATCATCTACTAGTAGCACATTCTAAATGAAACCCAGCAGCTTATTTATAGTTCCCAGCACCACTAAACACACACAAATGAGTTTTAACATTCACCTGAAAAGTCTTTAGTTTTCTTAGCCTGCATCGCCTTGGTAAATCCCAGACCATGAAGAATCCAGGCAGCACGTGCCTCTGCTGTGTCAGCACTGATGTCATCCAAACGCTCATAAACATCCATTAACTGCTCCTGTGATTCTGTAAATGCATATTCAAATCAAGAGCTAGGAACAAACATGTTGACTGAAAAGAAGTCATATTTTCCTTAAAAACTGCACAACATACTACTACACAAAGAAGGAGTTGTAAGGATATGTCTTAGGGAATTAGTTTGTAAGGGATGGAGGTGAATGTCACTGGCTCAGCATCATGTTCAACGACAAGTCTTGGTATTGGCAATGATGTACCTCAGATTCTAATATAATCTGCCTATCACAGCACTGGCTATAATATTCAATAAGCAGAAATACTGTCACATAATAGGGATGGTGGAAGGCAGTTAAAAATCATTTTTCTTCTTACTTCTTATGAACATAATTTACATCAGCCATGTGTAGCAAATGATGAAAAACAATGGTTTTGTGTAACTGCTGTATGATCAGCTTGTAGTTTCTTTAGACACAGACTTGCAAAGTACTCTACAGACATCTCCCTGTGTTTCCAGATGGGGTTGTTGCATGTCCAACCATCCCTACAATACGGCTTAATCACGTATCAAAATTATAAGAGTTCATCTTTCTCCTCTTCATCTGTCAGCCAAATCTCTCTAAAGACCAACCACAGATAAATGAAGAATAGTCACAGGAATCCCACCACATAAATATTTTATGACAATCAGACTGTGCTTGTCCATTATTTTCTTTGTCCTTACTGGGAGTCCCTGACTTTGAAGAGAAATTTCAATCCTACACAGACATGTAGCACTACTCCACTAAATGCTGGTATGTAAAAGAATGGACCTTGAGAAGAAATAGTCTTTTATGTTTTTCAGTTTTATATACAACTTTACAAAACTTGGCCCAAAATTTGCTGGCTTTTATTGTGAAGTATGTTAGGAAACAAAGATATGGAACACTGAACTGTTAAATAAAGATTAATTTAAACAATACACTTAGATCACTTATGTCTGCAACACATCACAAGGGTGAAGAGTATAAAATATACTGTATTACTATTTACAATGAAAATACATTCTAATCTTTTATTCTGGATACATATTCTGGTGTTCTGTGAAACTACTTATGAAATGCAGATAGTTCAACTCAAAAATTGCAGTCATGCTAAAACTGTTGCTGATATTGTTATTCTTGTTATTAATGTAACAATAAGTTTATTGCACAGTTAGCTTTAAATTACTGCTTGTAATTTTAAATAGAGTAAATCTGTACGTTTCATTATAAACAGACATTATTATACATTATTTCAGGCTAAAACTGTGATGAAGATGAGATCTGCACCCTTCTTGGATATTACAAGGCACAGAGTAATAATTCCATACAGAAGTTTCTTCTTGAATCTCTTGACCCTTACAGATGGGACTGATAGGTTGTCCATAAAAGTTAGTATATAATTACCACACTACGCTACATAATATCCCAGAAGAGGATGGATCTCAGATACTATTCTGTAAGAAAGCAGTGATGCAAACCACTATTCCTTCAGTTATCCTGACCAGGAACTGCAATGTGCACGAACTTGAAGACAGAACTTTAAAAAAGTTGTTTCAGTTGCCTGCAGTCAGTTAAAAACCTAATAATAATTTAAGTTTCCACTTTAAAGTCAGTACTCACTGGTTGACAATGGACCCAGAGCAACAGAGGTTTCAAGAGTCAATCTAGATGTACACATTAGGACATGAAGAATGAAGCAATGAAACAAACAAGGATAATGACTAGTACAGAAGAAATGTTTGATACATGCTGAAGAACAATTTGGATTTCAGCAACCAATTTTTACATACTTTTTGTACAGAGTGCATTGTATGATGCTTTATGGTAAATTCAATTTTCAGTAGGACATGTTTTATAAATCTGTTGCTGCTGAGATCATCTTTATGACATGAGGCAATTCTACTGCCATACCAATATATACAAGAACTGTTCCAATTTTGTTTGTATTATTTTTACATTAACTCTACCATCCCGTGCATTAGACATGTTTCATAAATCCGTAACTGCATGGGTTAAACACAAGTTTAATGTTTTTTGCCACTGCCACTGCAGTCACCACTATCTTCATTTTCAGCCCCATTAACTGGAGTAGTTGGTTTATTGTGATATTAGAAATGCTCCACCCAGTAAATAATAAAATAAAAGTGGCATTTGTGAACACATCTAGGCAGAAGGATCAGGTGCTATTTGAATCAGGTCACACTACCTCATAATAAATAATTTTATTTCAAGGCAGTCTGTCCAGAAATCTTACCAATCAGATAAAACCTTAAAATTTGCTGTTCAAGGCTGCTGGCCATGAGGAGTCAAAAGCAAGAACCTGTTCACATCACACATTGCTTACCATCATCGTCACAGGAGACAAGTTCTTCTGCAAGCTTCTCCAGTCTAATTCTCTCTTCATCAACTTCCATAACACACTGCAGTGCTGTCTTATCGGATGCAGGCATCTCTCGAGTAAGGTGAAAGATATCAATATGTTCTGGGATTGGGACTTCACGGTTGCCTAGCACTGAGAGTAAGGTGGATTTGCCTGCAACCATATTATTTCAACAGTTAAACATTCATGTTTTCTGTACACAAAAACAAATCTTCCTGCCACATTTCCTAACCCAGATGTAGAAAGAAATTCAACAGTTTTTCCTTCAATCTGGATTATAACACCACGCAAAGCTCTGCTACCATCATACTAATAATTTTGATAAGAGCAAGCTAAGCAGGACAGAGGACGAGAGATCTCTGAAAGCATAAGTTTCCTGCTATAACTTATACAAATCATTACATTTGTTTTGTAATATTGATAACTGTAGCCTCAACTTGGTAAGCCAGATGGACATACATAACACACACAAGGTTTGCAAGAAGCAACATAATTCCTTCACAATGGTTACAAATAGCTCACACTGTATCAATGGTTTATATCATATTACACAAAAACTAAGTAATGTACTGATATTTTACAATTCTATATACATAAATGTACACATGAGAATGAAAGCAAAACATCAGTAAAAATTTACAATTAATTGACTATAAGTTTTTCTACCACTTTTAAGTTCCTCATTTAGCTTAGATTCTGACTTATCTAACTTTAATGAATCCCTGAAGAAAGCCTAATAAACCTTCCATTCAACAAACAAATGCAGCCAGAATTTAAATGGTAACTTGTGACACCAAGAGTGGAAATAAATACTTAAGTACGCACATATTTTAAATGGGTTTCTTTTTATTTTATACACTAATTAAAACTCACATTAATATACTGGACTTGCCAGTCCTGTGCTCTGAAAGAAAGTCTGACCTGAACCATTAAGTCCCAAGAGACCGTATCGTCGTCCACAATTCAACTCCAATGTTGTGTCCTGGAGCAGTTCATGGCCATGAAATGAGATTGATAGGTTGTCAATCTTCACATCCCGACTCCGAGGATGGACTGCCAAGCTCCCAGTACAAGCACGAGCCTCTGCATTCAGCTTCGCATCTTCCTCCAATTTCCTGCATAGTGCTTCTGTATAGCACACAAGTAACATTACTGATAAGCATTCCATCCAGCAGATGAAAGTTTAAGAAGAGTAAATAAAAGGTATAACTACAATTACTATCAAGATTTTAAACCTATGTGGAATTCTTTCAATCATAAAAGCCCTTAAATTATTTATTAGCTAATCTGGGCATGTAAATGAAAAGGAACAAATGACATTTGTACACAAACCTAACTTAACATAAAAAACAGCCACATGGCACCAAAAATTTTTATGCAACACTGGAAGCACATAGATAAAATTTTCAGATTACAAATTATGCCTTGAAACCTGTGGAAACAAAAAGATGATGTTTCTAGAATGCTCTGTTCTATTGCAAATAGCAAGGAAATGGGAGACGTTCAGAAATCCAGTACTATATGATCCAATGACAAGCCGTCAGCCTTGGAAATCACTCACAGGCTTACCTTCTATACTGATATCTGTACCATTCTCTTCGGCACCGTTCAGTTCTGGGTAACAGGGAACAGGGCTCTGTTCCTTCTCAGCCACCCCATTTTCGGCTTTGTTGTTTCCGGTTGCTTTCCGACCAGCCTGTCTTGCTTTCGCTGCTTCTTTTTTCTTCTGCTGCTGCTTCTTCTTTGCGTCCGATGGCATTTTGTAGCGGCTGCAGATAACCAATTCCGTATCAAAGAAAAAAGCGTGTACTACTCACTAATGCAGCTTTAAGTCAGTGACAATTTAAACTACGATACGATGAACAAAACATGATGAAAGAGTTTATATCCAAATAACATTTATTAACGAATAATAAATTAATGAATTTATCCGTCAGAAATGAAATTCAAAATGAAGTAATCGGCTAAATAAACTAGGCCATTGCGGAAACAACTTCCAGCTTACTGAAATAAAAAGACTGTCACATTAACCATCACATCAATTACCTGGTTTTTTGCAAGGGCAAAAATTAAAGCACGAGTTCCTTTGATATAACGTAAAGTTTAAGAACTGAAACGTTTTCCTTTCGATGACAAAACTCTTCACGTGCACAAGCCCGCAACCAAACTCCGACCACTACGGCCTACCAATAGATTTCATTACAGAGCAGGGACTGTAGCACACTGTCATTCTTCGTTGGTCAAGTGGCACAGAAGTTGGTCACACTGAAATCGAACGTACAGTGTGTCATAGATGGCAGCACACATCTCTCTACTATTCTAGCGCATGAGTTGGGCAAACATTGCCTACTATTAATTTTTTATATGTAGAACGTTTCCCGTTGATTTACCAGTCCTGTACCTTGTTGGGAATTACTCAATGGCATTTTGCAGTAAATGAACCGTAAAATTGTCCCCGTGCTGGGCCATTAAGGTGTATACAGGAAATATAGCTCCACTTAACTTCCGCACAGTATAGCGTAATAAGCCTCACGCTGCAACGGCTTTACCTCCGTGGAACAGTCCACGGCATCCATAGCATGGGAGAGTAGGTGGGATTCCTGGAGTAGAGAATGGGCCTTCAATTACGGTTATCTCATGCATAATTCAGTTTCTGATCACATCCATAATTTATGAAATAAAACCGTTGGCGCAACTGGTAATTTTTATTGTAGCAACATGTTTCGACCCTAACAAGTCATCTTTGGGCTCCCATTCAGTGCCATTTAAAAAAAGATAAAAAAAAACTGTTCCCTAAAATGACATCTAATTTTCACAATAATTGTGTCTTGTATCTTCCATGTTGTTTCATACATGAAACTAGGTTAAAATAGGGCAGATAAAACCAACTGGTGGTAAGCAGTGTATTGGTGTGGTTAGATGGAGCAAGTATGCCATTCTGTAGTTATGCTGAACCATACTTGTGTCTGTAAGGTATGCTCAATTTTCATGTGATGGTATGTAATTGTACATTCAGCTCATTTCAGCTGTTTTGCAACTTGCTCACAGTACAGCTTGAGTACTCATCCACAAACTGTGCATAATACAACATAACAACAGACAAGCTTACTCGCTCCATTTAACCATGCCGACACACGCCTATCACCAAACAGTTTTATCTACCTTATGTTAACCTATTTTAATTCATGACATCAGCAACAAGGAAAATATAAGACATAATTAATTGTTAAATGAGATCTCATTTTAGTTAACACAATTTTTTATCTTTCTGTTAAAGTGTTAGTGAATGGTTGTCTGATGACCACCCATTAGTGTAAAACATTTTGCTACAATAAAGAGTACCATAGTTAGTTGTGTAAACAGTTTTATTTATTTATTAACTGACCTCATGAGAACACAACAGGATGTGAAACTTAAAAAAAATAAAAAATTAAATTTCAGTGTTAATTTACTGTGATATTCCCTTACTTAATGGTTCAAATCCACTACTCCCAGAAGAAACTTATAGGGTTTAATTACAGTAAGACTGAAAAGAATGTGTGTGTTCTTAAAAAGTGAGTTTTACAGGCCTCTACTTCTGGGTAACAAAAAGGTACTAATGACAGAAGTCAAACCAAATAGCCAAAAATGACCCTACTACCAAATTTAACCTTCTATTACGAACTTTAAGTGTGTCTATCCCATATTTCATACATAATACATGAAACTCAATATCCATCTACACACAATATATTCCATACTAGGAGTGCACAAAGCCCAGCCAAAGGCAGCCCAGAAGAGCAGGTGTGCATGCTATATTTGAGGACACATATGTAACCTAAATGATCTGTCCACTTCCATTCTGGGTTTCAAACTTTACTTACAGGCCTCCTGATTAATAAAAGTAAATTAACTATACAAAGAATACAGCTCACTTTATACAACTTTTAGGTACGAATTTTACTTGACTTTATAGACACTGTACATAAAAAAACCTGGAATGTCTCTGAGATTCTTATGTTCTGTGAGCTTCCAATGGAAGAAAACCCTTGAACAATCCTCTTGTTAAATATACAACATATTCTAATGTACCCAATTTCTATAAACCTAAGTGTCAATATGACAATACACTTTCTATTTAAACTTACCTTTATTACTGACAGTGCTGTAAGTTTATTACTAATTATTCAAAGATTAAGGCCTAAAAATAAAGTGCTTTGAATCACAACTGTCTACTCTCAAAAAGCACACCACACAAAACTTATATTTCATTTATGCAATGCCACAAAGTGTTTGCTGATAATAACAGCAATAGTGGTATTTTAATAGAAGAAAGTACACAACTGTTAGGTTGAAAGGTATTAATGGAAATGGAAAAAAAAAAAAAACTGCAGAGTTCTTGTAACATGAATATAATGTAGGGATAGTAGCAATTATGAACTCAGGACAGCTCTCTTTGCAGACTAGGGTTTAGATACATAGATATGAATTTTAATTAACAAATAAAGAACAAGAAAACAGTCTGTTCTCATCAAACAATAAAGCTGCCAAAGACAGCTGAAATTCCTTCTGTTCCCTATCACGGCAAGTATACACAACAGTATCAAACATGTAACCTGAGCACCAAACTTATCTGTAGCTAATTACTGAAGAGTCTCAGAGAAATGATATTGGCAGATCTTACAACTGTCTGGGGTTTGGACATAGGTAACATATGTTTGTTCTGTCATTTCAAAAAACTGTTACTTACATTGCATTGCCCTATAACTTTACACCTGCTCTTGATTATACTATGTTTGTACAAAGTCTAGTCATCACCATATATGAGTTTATTTTTTTGCATTGACAATCTGAACAAATTCTGGTTTCAATGAAGCACCTCCAACAAGAAATCCATCAATATCAGATTCCTTGCTTAGCTCCGCACAATTGGCTGCTGTTACAGAACCACCGTAAACAATACGAGTTTCACTGGCAACTTTATCTGATACTTGCTTACTCAGCCACTCTCTTAGTTTCTTGTGAACCTCTTGGGCCTGAAACAAAAGGTAAATGCATACTATAAAATCTCTACTCAACAGTCACCTTCAACACAAAGAATACTTTTAAAGAAATGCTGACACACAGCAATGTTACTTTTGTACAATCTGTCAACAATCTATTCCATGCTGGAACAACAACATGCTGATTGGTCATAACCTTTTTTGTTTGTTTTGAGCCACAGCAGCACCGAAGGCTGTTCAGAACTATGTAACACACAGAATATAAACTATTTATTAGATTGTATAGGGTCCTGTCAAAATTTAGATATTAAAACAGCACAACTATAATTCAACCACATGACAGGACTTTAAGGATGCCTGTCATTATAACGGACATGTACAAAGTTACTGGTATGTAGTAGTATGAATGGTTAAGAGTATCAGGAGACTAACTAGGGAGATTTAGAATGGGGTCTAACTTCACATTACACATAAAATTACACACTCCTATACACTACTGCAAGTATACTACAGGGCATGTGACATAAAAAGATCAGGCATTAGATACATAACTTGGTCACTGCTAACATTATAAGGCCAATGCACACTGCAGCAAACATTCCATGCATTTTTTAGACCAATATACTCTATTTTATTGTACCAGCCAAGGGCACTGTATTAAATATATATGGATATTAAAGACACAGCTCTGACATGTTTCAGTTCATGTCTACTATCTTCAGTGAGCACAATATGCCAGGTTTAAAACCAATTACCAAAGATAGGCTATTACTTACATGGTTCTACAGTCTGTATGTAGCAGGCCGTGTTGTTGATGGAAATTATGTATAGAAGGTACAACTTGTACAGTTTAATAAGAATTTACGGTTAAGCTATGATTAGAACATTTTTTACACAGTTAAATTTTATTTATATGCAGTAAAATTATTGTTGCTGTGGTTGGTAGTGGACACGTCTAGTTTGTGGCACTGAATGTGCTGGTCTCTACCAACTGAAAAAACAATAATTTTACTTTGTAGAAATCATATTTAACAATGTAAAAAATGCTTTAATCATACCTTAACCACAAGTTTTTTTAAAAAAGTTTACAAGTCGCACTTTTTATACATAATTTATTTCAGCAATGGAGCCTACTACAGATTGCAGAACTTTGTTAATAATAACTTATCATTGGCAACTGGTTACAAGTTACACTTGCACCAGAATATGTTGGAGCTATGTCTTTAATATTCAGATATATTTAATATGGTGCCATAGGTTGGTACAATAAAAGTGAGCACATTAATCTGAAGAATGTTCAGTAGAAAATCCGAAGTCTGGAAACATAATGGTTGTCACACAACATACATCTGCAAGAGGACGAGGGGCAACTTTTTTTAAAATGAAACCATCTTTCCACCTACAGAGTTGTGTTTGACTTCAGGCAGTGCGCTGCCCATAAGATACCAGTTCACAAAATTCAGTGTTTCTTAATGATTTGAGTCACTGTTGTCTCACACAGATGCAAATGCAGCAGTTTTGTTGCATTTTGTGGTGATGACACAGATGCACCCGTTTACTGTATTAGTTGCACCAAAGTTGTTAGGAGATCCCCCTTATAGCACTAATTTTTTCCAGACTTTCCTCAGATAGCATGTGTCTTCTATGTGCTCCTTCCCTGTCTAAAATGGAACCTACTGCTCGAAACCTTTCATGTATTTGTAAACTGTCTTCCTGTTTGGAACAACTAAATCGGGAAACTTCTGTCCACATATATGACCCTTCTTGTATGGACTCTACTATACACACATCACAAAAACACATATCTTGATATACACAGTAGCCTTTTTTACTTCATTTACTGATCCAATACTGTATGGAGAAGCCTGTCAATTTCAGGCATTTGCTCTTTTACTTCTACAATCTTTGTTAATTTCACTTCTCACATTACTACCTTGCTTCTCAAGATTTCATACACTGGCTTGCAATATTTACCACTCATTCTGATGGTTCACGTTTCAGCTCGCATTAGTGATGGTATAATGTAAATTCTGGAGTTGTTCTCTTGAGTAAATGTCAAACATGTTTTATTGCATATCAGTTTATTGACCGATAAAATTCTCTTACTCATTTTCGTTTAAACCTTACAATTTTTACTTTTTTAATTTCTATAAGTTTCAAAAGTGGCCAGCATTTTCAACTTTCTCCACATTACCTTACCACAGTTCCTGTTACAATTTCTGGGTATCCTAAAAACCATATACAGAAACTAGCCTGCCACCACTTCAGCCTGTAGAGTAAGAATCTGAAGTGTTATCCGAAACCCCTATTAGAAGATTACCATCTTCTGGGATGACACCATACAGTCAGGTAGAAATTTATCAGTGTTTCAGAGGAACCTGCTGCCTCCAACTTCAAGGTAAAACAGGTTACTTTTGCAATATTTTAAATGATTATTTAATTTTATATAACTATTCATCTAACATAATGATGGAGGCAGCAGGTACCTCCACAATGGTGGTAAAATTTGTTATCACAGCACATGATGCCATGTCTAAGAACACAATCTTCAGTCACTGCCATAAGAAACTTAATCAAATCTCAAAAAGCCCTTTCATATTTTATTACTTGTATCAACTAGAAAGGTTACTATTCTACACATTATCAAACTGTAAAACTGTATTTGCAGGACGATGACGGCTAATATGTTTAAGAATGTACAACTCATATATTATTAGCACTAACTTACCTGCTGCGGGGTAGCAGTTTTTCCTGTACCAATCGCCCACACTGGTTCATAAGCTATAACAACTTTGCTCCAGTCCTTGATCTTATCCGCAATTGCCTTGGTTTGATTAAACACTACTTCTTCAGTCTTGCCTTCCTCACGCTCCTCAAGCTTCTCCCCAATGCAAGCAACTACATTTAAACCAGACTCCAGTGCATGGGACACCTTCTCTGCAATAAGCTGGTGGCACAGGAATCAAAACACAATTTAAGTCACCAAGAAAGAAAAAAACATTTTTAGGTACTCAACAGTGGGATTATGTTTGAGAATATGTATGGCGTTGACCTAGTGTAAGATGTAATTTACCAATGAAGCAGAAATATGAGGGTATATCCAAAAGTTCCTGAACTTGCTGCTAGAAATGAGAAAGGCAAGTAGTGTACCTTTTTGCCAATATGTGCCATAATATCATCTTGTGCGTCAGTCTAGTGGTTTGTGCAGCCATAACTCTACCTGCAGCTTCTTAAAAGGTGTTTATTACTGACCATATTAAATGTGATCCATGATTTTATGATGACTTATTTGAAGGAACAACACATTTGTATTATATTTTCCTTCAAAGACAGGCGTGGGCCATGACAGCACATTCGGTATAGCGACTCGTTATGGGCTGGATGGTCCAGGGATTGAATCCCACTGGGGGGGGGGACATTTTCCGCACCTGTCCAGACTGGCCCTAAGGTTAACCCAGCCTCCTATACAATGGGTTCCTGGTCTTTCCTGGGGGTAAAGTAGCTGAGGCGTGGCATTGACCATCCACCCCCATCTAGTGCCAAGGTTAAAGAAAGAGTAGAGCTAGACCTATATTCCCCCTCTGGGCCTTTGTGGCCTCTTCTAGGGTGAAATTTACCTTTACCTTCAAATACCCACAAACTGCAACAGCAATACATGAAATGCTCAGGACAACTTTTGGTGACAATGTGATGGGAGAAACACGCACTTTTGAGTGGCTTTTTGAATAAGAATGTGGGGAAACTTCAGTTGAAGACTGTCAGTGTTCAGGTCATCCCTACACTGGTTTCACAGACAAAACCAAGGAGAAAAAAAGAATCACTGATGAAGACTGGTGAAGTACGATTTCAGAGATTGCTGGCAGCTTAGGTTTCTTGTGTGGAGCATGCCATTGAACTCAAAGAGAGGACATGAATGTGCAGTGTACCTCTATGAAGTCTCTGCTAGGGTTGCTCACTGGTAAGCAGGAACATTGGCTTTTGTGTTCAAAAAACTTTTGAAGTCAGAAATGATCAAAGCTTCCTCTCAACAGCCAAAACAGGTCACAAAACCTGGGTATCCTGTTGCAGCCCACAAACCAAACAGCAGTTGTTTCCATATATGAACAAAGCAAGGCACGTCATATCAAACATTACAGCATGTTGGTGATCATTTTTTGACTGCTGGGGCACTGTTCATGAGGAATTTGTTCCTCCACGCCAAATGGTTAAACTGCATTGTTACTGGGAAATTTTGCAATGTATGAGCAAACAAATCCATCGAAAATGCCCGGAATGATAGCACAATCAGGAATGGTTGATTTACCATTAACAATGCACTAACACACACTGCTCCATCAATGCAGCAAATTTCAGCAGATAAAAATACATTTGTGGTCCCATACTCTCCATACTCACCTAAATTGGCTCCTTGTGATTTCTTCTTGTTTACAAAAATAAAACAGCAGCTATGAGGATGACATTTCTGGGATGCCCCTGAAATTCACGACTGTCAACACATGCCAAGAAATTCAGTGCCAGCATGGACAGAAATGCTGATCCTGATGCATAAGCTCAGAAGGAGACTACTTTGAAATGTAAGCATGTATTTCATTATCAAGTCAGTCCATATCACATGTAAAGTATGCAGAAGATATTCTTGAAAGATACAAACAGCAACTGTATACTTAAAACAAAATCTGCCAACTTGTCAAATATGATTTTTTATTCACACCGTTGAGGTTATAAGAGTGTGGGGATGTTCTACCTCCACATCCTCTGTAACCAATCACGGTGTGATGCTGAGGCCCTGTAAGTACACACAGACAGTTCCCATAAAATGAGGGATTCCAGGACACAAATTTGTTAAGTCCCTTGATAACATAACCTTATTGATAACATATTCTTTTTATAACAGCAAAAAACAATTAAAAAATAGAAACAAAACAATGATACAACTTCAAACAAGTTTCACATGAAATTTTAATCTTCGAACCTTTTATGAAGAACTTCTGAAATGATATACCATTACATAACACCAGAAAGGAAACCCTGTATTTGTGGGCATTTTGTATCATGAGAGGTCCCTAAAACCTCTGCATGGATCCCACCAGATATAACATAATTGTCTGAAAATGATGAAATTTCCAAAGGCTTTGGAATAGATGTTACCTGTACACCTTCCGTAAACTGGCCATGCACATTAGGATTTCATGTGACTCAAAGAATACAGACAGAAAATACGAAAAGAAGAGAGAAAAGTGTATGGAAAATACACTTTGAGGCAGAAAATATTAAGCAGCCCAAACTAAAAAAAAAAAAAATGAAAAAAGTGGGAGAGTGAAAGAGAGGAGAAAGCTGATGATGATACATTATAAATGTATATAACTGGAAAATAAGAAATGCATGCACCCTTTTGTGAGATCAAATGTCTGAAAGTAGCCACCTGACAGATGAAAGTGACTGAAGCTTAGCTGAAATTTCAGAGGTAGGTTACGCACGGAGGATAACAATATAACCGGCTGAAATTCTGTATTCGTATGACAATGGTAATGTTGAACACGTGGATTCTACTACCAGAGTTACATAGCGAGACAAGTGTATATGAACTTACTTCATCATTCTCACCAAAAATATGCCTTCTCTCTGAATGTCCCAGAATTACCCATTTCACACCAACATCAGATAGCATGGCCGGACTAATTTCACCTGCAAACAAATGGAAACAGTAAATCCTGCAAACCAGAATTTATTCACACCATTTTCACATATAAGGGGAACAGATGGTTTCCAGGTAATACATGGACTCTCAATCAGAGGGTTCTGAGTTGATTCCCCAAGCAGGCTGTATCAGATTTTTTGTTCACATGTTAAAACACCTCTACCAAAGACACAACTCTGTGATAAAAAAAAAAATCAGACTTCATTCTCCTTGCAGTTCAGAGGCCACATTTAGCTGTAGGTTCCCTTTCCTAACCATCTCTCATTATTAAGCCAACACTATTGGGGGGGG
>JGI20166J26741_11406670_pt1 | contig 13823 bp, 19 predicted proteins | sample TergutCu122P5_FD_26741 | JGI IMG/M metagenome (IMG submission 26741)
CTCCCGCTACGCTCCCTCCCCCTTTAGCAAGGGGGACAGTACGTACAAGAAATAACTAACAAGCTATTACAATTAATTTCTTGCTATTTGTTTTATTATTTCTGCATCTATTTTTCACATATTTACCTATATTTACTAATTCTGGTATTGTCTCGCAATTAGGTCAGGTGAGGGCACCTGCCCCTACAGTTGTCTTCTCTCTAATTTTTGATAACCATATTTTATCATTTTCTATAAATCTTGGCTTGTTACATATGTCTGGTATGTACTGTCCCCCTTGCTACGAAGGCTTCGGCATTTGTGCCGCCTCCCTTGCTAAAGGGAGGCTACTCCAGAGAACAGCTTTTGGGAGGGATTCTGCGCAGCGGGAGGGGGATTGAACAGTACATGCATTAATTGCAAGATGTTAACTTACCCACACGAAATAGCGAAGGCTCCAGCTAAGTCTGGGTCGCATGCGATGCGACCCCTACAATGCATTGGCTGCCTCCCTGTCGAACTTAAAACCTTTTGTGTTTATAGAAATCGCATTGAATTTAGCCTTTTTCTTTTTATCTGATATATGTTCAGATAAAATAATTATTTTTGCTTGTGCTATTTGTTTCACCTGGTCTTTATATTCTTCCGGAATATTTATTACTCCATTATCTATTTTAGATTGAAATTCTATTGCATACATAATCAATCCCTCCTTGTTCTTATATAGTTTATCACATATCCAATATAAAATGTACCTATTTTTTTCTTTTCGCCCTGGGTTTTGCTCCGGGTTTGTTCCATGAAATATAGTCGCATCCATTGTTTGGGTTATTTTCACAGATATAATAATTCCTCTTTTTCTTTGTTTTTCTTATCTGCACCTTTCCTCCGCATTTAGGGCATGGCTCATTTATGGTCTCTACCAGCGGTTTGGCATTTTTGCATTCTGGGTATCCCGGGCATGCCAGGAATTTGCCGTATCTGCCATATTTTATAACCATCATTTTTCCGCATTTCTCGCATGGCACATCTGATACTTCATATTCTATTTTCACATGCTCCAATTCTTTATCTACTTTTTCAACAACTTTTGCAAACGGGTCATAGAATTCTTCTATTACTTTTTTCCATTCTTTTTTGCCATCAGCTACCTCGTCAAATTCTTCCTCCATTTTTGCAGTAAACTTGGCATTTATAACATCGGGGAAATTTTCCACTAAAAGCTTATTTACTATTCTTCCTAAATCTGTAGGATGCAGCATTTTCTGCAGTTTTTCAATATACCTTCTTGCCAATATTGTAGTAATTGTAGGTGAATACGTACTTGGTCTTCCTATTCCGTTTTCTTCCAATGCCTTGACCAGACTGGCTTCTGTATATCTTGGAGGTGGCTCTGTAAAGCTTTGCTTGGTTTCCAGTTTTTCTTTTTTAACAACTTGTCCTTCTTCTAATTCCGGTATTTTTGAAGTCAGGTCTCCATCACCTTCAGCTGCTGCATCTTCTGTTTCCACATATAATATCATAAACCCTTTAAACTTAATTGTCTCTCCACTCGCCTTAAATATATAGCTGCTTGCATCTATCTTTACTGCAACTGTATCAAATACTGCTGCAGACATTTGACTTGCTATAAATCTGTTGTATATCAGTTTATATAATCTGTATTGTTCGTTTGTCAGAGAAGCTTTTATTTTCTCTGGTGTTAAATCTACATAAGTTGGTCTTATGGCTTCATGTGCATCCTGAGAATCGGCTTTGGTTTTGTAGTATCTGTTTTCATAATATTTAGCGCCATATTCCGCTTCTATATATTCTTTGGCAGCTTTTCTCGCTTCTTCAGATATCCTTGTTGAATCTGTTCTCATATATGTTATAAGTCCGAATGCTCCCCTTCTCCGGGATTTTCACTCCCTCATAAAGTCCGCTGTGCGACCTGCATTGTCTTTTTTAATGCAAAATTCAGCTTTCTGGAAGCCTCCTGCTGCAGTGTGCTGGTTGTAAATGGAGGTGCAGGAGTCCTCTTCTTCTCACCTTTTTTTACTTCTTTAACAATATACTTGGCATTTTCTATTTCTCTTAAAACAGCATCTACTTCTTCTTTAGAATGCAGGTCTTGCTTTTTGCCTGCTTTTCCATAAAATTTTGCTGTAAATGTATTTTTCGTATTTGCAGATAAAACAGCATATATATTCCAATATTCCTCCGGAATAAATTTTTCTATTTCTTCTTCTCTGTCAACTATAAGCTTCACAGCCACAGACTGAACTCTTCCGGCAGATAGTCCCTTCTGCACCTTTTTCCAAAGCACAGGACTCATTTTATAACCTACAATTCTGTCAAGCACTCGTCTTGCCTGCTGTGCATCTGTTAAATCCATATTTATTTTTCTCGGATTCTTCACAGCTTCCTTTACCGCACCTGAAGTTATTTCATTAAATGTTACTCTGCATGCCTTTTTCGTGTCTATTCCCAATATGTTGGCTAAATGCCATGCAATTGCTTCACCTTCACGGTCAGGGTCAGTTGCAAGATATACATTTTTGCTATCTTTGGCTTCTTTTTTTAATGCTTTAATTAAATCCCCTTTGCCGCGAATATTAATATATTCCGGCTCAAAATTATTTTCTATATCAACACCTAACTTTGACTTCGGAAGATCTCTTATATGTCCCATTGAGGCCACTACCTTTGTACTGCCTCCCAGAAATTTTTTTATTGTATTCGCCTTTGCAGGTGATTCAACAATTATCAGCTTATCCGCCATTCACTCATTCTCCTTGTCTTTATTTATGTTGTATTATTAATGCAAAAATGCAGGGGTGAGGTTGGTTAGATACGACCCGTTAGGAATACCGAACTTCACCCGTTTCAAACGAGGTATGCACATGAATTATACGGGTGGAGCTTAAGTCTTTCTCACGGGTCACGAGTTACCAACCCCACCCCTGCATTCCTACATTCTTACATTCCTACATTAATACAAAGGGTATCTTGCACAAATCTTAGCAACCCCATTCCTAATCTCTTCTTTTTTTCCGTCGTAAGAATTTACTGTCATATCAATTAATTCAGCAATTTCCAGCATATCTGCTTCTTTAAGTCCTCTTGTTGTAACAGCAGGTGAGCCCACTCTTATTCCGCTTGTTATTGTCGGCTTTTCTGTATCAAATGGAACTGCATTTTTATTTACTGTAATTCCGACATCATCCAGTCTTACTTCCAGCTCTTTCCCTGTAATTCCTTTATTTCTTAAATCAATTAATATTAAATGATTATCTGTTCCTCCAGATACCATATTAAATCCAAATTTTCTTAAACCTTCTTCCAATGCCTTTGCATTCTTAATTACCTGTTTTTGATATTCCTTGAATTCCGGCTTTAATGCTTCTCCAAAACATACCGCTTTTGCTGCAATTATATGCATTAACGGTCCTCCTTGTGTCCCTGGGAATATGGCTTTATCAACAGCTTTGGCATATTCTTCTTTGCAAAGTATTATTCCTCCTCTTGGTCCGCGAAGTGTTTTATGTGTTGTACTTGTTACAAAATCTGCATATGGAACCGGGCTTTGATGCAGCCCTGCAGCTATTAATCCTGCAATATGCGCCATATCAACCATAAAGAAAGCTCCTGCTTTATCTGATATTTCTCTAAACTTTTTAAAATCTATTTCTCTTGGATATGCACTCGCCCCTGCTAATATAAGCTTTGGCTTATGCTCCATCGCCAATCTTTCAACCTCATCATAATCGATAGTTCCAGTTTTTTCTCCCACACCATAAGAAATAATATTATATAATTTACCTGAAAAATTTACCGGACTTCCATGTGTTAAATGCCCTCCATGTGATAAATTCATGCCAAGTATTGTATCGCCAGGCTCTAAAACAGCCATATATACCGCCATATTTGCCTGAGACCCAGAGTGCGGCTGAACATTTACATGTTCTGCCCCAAAAATCTCCTTTAATCTATCTCTGGCTAAGTCTTCTACTATATCTACACATTCACATCCTCCATAATATCTATGGTCTGGATACCCTTCCGCATATTTATTTGTCATATAACTTCCGGCAGCTTCCATTACACTGTCACTTACAAAATTTTCAGAAGCTATTAACTCTATCTTATTTCTTTCTCTATAAAGCTCCTTTTCCACTGCATCATATACTTTTTCATCTGTTCGTTTTAAATTCTCAAAACTCGGCACTTTTATCCACTCCTTCTACTTTTATTTGTTTCTCCATCTTACTCTCCATACTTTAGTTTTTACCCTTTAATTTAATTTTAATGTAGGAATTTAGGAATGTAAGAATTTAAGAATGAATGTAGAGATTCTTCTACGCTCTGAATTTCTTAAATTATGAATTTTAAATTTAGAATTTGAGCAAAGCGAAAATTCTTTCTTTCATTCCTACATTCTTACATTCCTAAATTCCTACATTAAATATATTTGTCTTTTTCCATTTTGAATTATACACTAAATTAATTATACTGTAAATACCAATGAAAAAATAACAGAATTTTTATTCTGTTATCTGTTCATATAAAATGTCTTCTACCACATCATTTAAACATACTGGAGTTACTTTGTGCTTTTTTAAGCAATTTATTATCTCTTCTGCTTTATTTTTAGAGTTAGTTACATTGGTTATGTTACTTGCTTCTACATTTACTCCTTCTTTTTTGTATTCCTTTTTCACAACCTCTATTCCATATACCGCTTTATTATTATGCTCATTCTTGACTCTGTAATATTCCAACTCGATTTTACAATTATTTTTTGTTCTTTCAAGTTCCTCATTATCAAAAGATGTTCCCCCATAGTAGATTTTAGAACCTTCCACTTTATCATTCTCCTTTCCGGTGTATCTCTTTTTTTATCTTAAGAGTGTCCCTTAAAAATAATAAAGGAAAAAATATAAAAATGCAACAAAAATCGGTCGCAGAAATCGACAAAAAGCCCCATTACATCTTATTTATTATAATTTATTGCATTCTTATTAATTTTAAGAACATTACTTCTTCTTTTTAGTAATTTCTGCTATTACTTTATCAAAATCAGATATGTACTTTTTATCCTGTAAAACTTTATATTTATCAAATTCATTTTCTGCAAAGTCTTTTGCTTGTTCATTTGATATACTTCCTTTGTCTGCTAAAACTTCATATTTGTTATTCTTTAGCATTAAATCTAATTCATCCACCCAATCTTTCATTTTCATCAACATTTGCCTTTTAGCTCTATTTTCTGCTATATCTAAATACATATTTACAACGTCTTGTAAGAATTCCAGCTCTTTTTTTTGTAAATAATTAAATCCAAATTATAATAATCAATATCTCTCTTAACCATTCTGCCAGCTTCATTTTGAACTGTTGGGAATTTCCCAACAGTTGAATTTCTATCTAATTCTTCTTCGTCATAAATATTTTTTATATGTACACTAATTGTTGATTTGTCTTTTTCGTATAATTCTGCTATTCTATTGAGTGTTAGCCAAATTGTTTCATTATAAAAAAATGCCTCTATTTTAATTTCATCTTTTTCTCCAGTATAAATTACTAATTCACCTTTATTAAAATCGTCCATAAATACCTCTTTATTTCTTTTTTTGTTATCTTATCACATATCTTTTTAAGTTTCAATATTTTCACGAATATTTGTTCTGGACAAAATTTACACAAAGACGAGGCTGCTTTTTAAGCAGCCTCGTCTTTTCTCGCTTTTTTATACATTATCTTTGATATAGTCTACAACATCTCCAACAGTTGCAACTTTTTCCGCATCAGCATCTGGAATTTCTAAATCAAATTCTTCTTCTAATGCCATTATTAATTCAACTATATCTAACGAATCAGCTCCTAAATCATCTATAAATGATGCTTCCATCGTTACAGCTGATTCCTGTGCACCTAACTGCTCTATTATAATTTCCTTAACTTTATTGAAAATTTCTTCCTGACTCACTTGTAAAAAACACCTCCCTTAAATTTTATTACCTCTCGTGTTACTTTAGATATTATATGCTGTTTTTAAAAATGTCAATACCTTTTTTTAATTTTTTTGCATTTATTCTTCCCCTTCAAATTCCTGTATCATAAAATCTACTGCTTTTGATTTTACAAACTCTTCTGCCTGTTTTATTGTAAAATAAAATAAGTAGTCATCACTGCTTCCATGCGCTTTAACAACCGGCCTTTTTACTCCTAAAAACAATGCTCCTCCATATTCTTTATAACTTAACATTTTAGAAAATCTATTTATTGACGGCATTGAAGGAAGCGCGGCAAGCATTGTAAATACATTCTTTTTTAAACTTTCTGTAAGAGTTCTTTTAACCAAGTATCCTAAGCCTTCTACTGTTTTTAAAAATATATTTCCTGTAAATCCATCTGTTACAATAGCATCAATTTCACCAGATACAGCTTCTCTGCCCTCAATATTTCCGAGCAAAATTGATTCCATATTCTTCAGATTTTTCTTTTAAAAGCTGATAGCTTTCTTTCATTAAATCATTCCCCTTGTTCGGCTCTGTGCCTATATTTAATAGTCCGATTACAGGGTTTTCTATTTTATATATTTTTTTCAAATAAATATTAGCCATTTGGGCAAACTGCAGCAGATTAAGCGGTGTACAATTCGTGTTTACACCAGCATCTATAAGCATAACCCCTTTTTTGTAAGCAGGCAGTATTGGAGCTAAAGCGGGTCTGTTTATACCTTTTATTCTTCCTACCAATAATGTTGCCCCTGTTAAAAGTGCTCCGGAATTTCCGGCAGATATAAATACATCTCCCTTTTCTTCTTTTAATAAATTAAATCCTGCAACCATTGATGAATCTTTCTTATTCTTAATTGCCTGTGTAGGATTATCATCCATTTCTATTACTTCCGAAGTGTGGTGTATCGTTATCCTCTCCGACAATTCTGATATATTATTTTTCCCATATATTTCCTTTACTCTGTTATTTATAATTTCTTCATTCCCAATAAGAATTATGTTGGATTCTATCTCTTTTATAGCCTGGGCAGCACCTTTTATGTTGGCATCAGGGGCATTATCCCCGCCCATTGCATCTAGTAATATTGTCATTTGCCATCCTCCTTAAAAAATAATCCTCCGGTGCAGCCGGAGGACTGTTTTTCTCTAATTCTATTCAATTATATCTGATACAACTCCAGAACCTACTGTTCTGCCACCTTCACGGATAGCGAACCTTAGTCCTTTTTCCATTGCTATTGGTGTAATAAGTTCTATTGTCATTGCAACATTATCACCTGGCATTACCATTTCTGTTCCTGCCGGTAAATCAATAACACCTGTAACATCTGTTGTTCTAAAGTAAAATTGTGGTCTGTATCCATTAAAGAATGGTGTATGTCTTCCACCTTCTTCTTTTGTCAAGATGTAAACTTGTGCGCTGAATTTTGTATGAGGATGAATTGAGCCTGGTTTTGCTAAAACTTGACCTCTTTCAATTTCAGTTCTCTGAATACCCCTTAATAATAATCCTACATTATCTCCTGCCTGTGCCTGGTCTAATAGTTTTCTGAACATCTCAACACCAGTTACTACTGTTTTCTTTCTTTCTGTTGTAAGTCCAACTATTTCAACTTCGTCACCAACTTTTACAACACCTCTTTCTACTCTACCAGTTGCAACTGTTCCTCTACCTGTAATTGAGAATACATCCTCAACTGACATTAAGAAATCTCCATCTATTGCTCTTTCCGGTGTTGGTATATAAGAGTCTACTGCATCCATTAATTCTTTCATGCATTCATATTCCGGTGCATTCGGGTCTGTTGATGTACTTTCCAATACTTTTAATGAAGAACCTTTTACTATCGGAATTTCGTCACCAGGGAATTCGTATTTATTTAATAAATCTCTTACTTCCATTTCAACTAATTCTAATAATTCTGGGTCATCTACCATATCAACTTTGTTTAAATATACAACTATATACTTAACACCAACCTGTCTTGCAAGTAATATGTGCTCTCTTGTCTGAGGCATTGGACCGTCAGCTGCTGAAACAACCAATATTGCTCCATCCATCTGTGCAGCACCTGTAATCATGTTTTTTACATAGTCTGCGTGTCCAGGACAGTCAACGTGTGCATAATGTCTGTTATCTGTTTCATACTCAACGTGTGCTGTATTTATTGTTATTCCTCTTGCCTTTTCCTCTGGTGCACCGTCGATTTTGTCATATGCTGTATACTGCGCCTTTCCTAATAATTGCAGATATTTTGTAATAGCTGCTGTTGTTGTTGTTTTACCATGGTCTACGTGACCAATTGTACCAATATTAACATGTGGTTTGCTCCTATTGAACTTCTCTTTTGCCATTTTCTAATTCCTCCCTTTACTTAATGTAGGAATTTAGGAATGTAGGAATGTAGGAATGATATCTTTCATTCGTACATTTATACATTTCGTACATTCGTACATTGTTTTTATTTTTTTAAAATTAATAACATAAACTTGAACATATGTATTCTATAATATATCTTAAAATTTTGCAAGATATTTTTTGCATTTTTTCTTACAGGAATTTGCCAAAGGCAAATTCCATCTATCATTCCTACATTCCTACATTCTTACATTCCTACATTAATTTAATCTTCCTTCTTCGCCCTGCTTGCCACAATCGTCTCCAGTATCGATTTCGGAACTTCTTCATAATGGTCTGGTTCCATTGCATATGTTCCTCTTCCTTGGGTTTTAGAGCGCAGGTCTGTTGCATATCCAAACATTTCAGAAAGCGGGATAAATGCATGTATAATCTGCATTCCGCTTCTTGCTTCCATTCCTTCCATCTTTCCACGTCTTGAATTTACATCACCTATAACATCTCCCATATATTCTTCCGGAACTGTTACTTCCACCCTCATTATAGGCTCTAATATAACTGCCTTGCCTTGTCTGCAGCCTTCTTTGAATGCCATTGAGCCTGCAACTTTGAACGCCATTTCTGATGAATCAACTTCATGAAATGAACCGTCAACTAATGTTGCTTTAAAGTCTATAACCGGATATCCTGCAAGTATACCGCTCTGGGCAGCTTCACGAATACCTTCTTCTGTCGGTTTAATATATTCCTTCGGAACAACACCTCCAACAATTTTGCTTTCGAAATGCACTCCTGAACCTGGTTCCAGCGGTTCCATCTCAATCCAGACATGTCCGTATTGTCCACGTCCTCCAGATTGACGAATAAATTTGCCTTCTGCTCTTACTGTATTTCTTATAGTCTCTTTATATGCAACCTGTGGCTTGCCTACATTACACTCTACATTGAACTCTCTTTTCATTCTGTCTACAATAATTTCCAGGTGCAGCTCGCCCATACCTGCTATAATTGTCTGACCTGTTTCCTGATTGGTATATGTCTTAAATGTCGGGTCTTCTTCTGCAAGTTTAGATAATGCTATACCCATTTTCTCCTGAGCAATTTTATCTTTCGGCTCAATAGCTATGGATATAACCGGCTCCGGGAATTCCATTTCTTCCAATATAACCGGATGCTGCATATCACATAATGTGTCGCCTGTTGTAACTTCTTTCAGCCCAACAGCTGCTGCAATATCTCCAGAATATACTGTAGTTATGTCTTCTCTATGATTTGCATGCATCTGAAGTATTCTTCCAATTCTTTCTTTTTTATCTCTGTTCGAGTTTAAAACTGTTGCACCAGAATCCAGTTTGCCTGAATAAACTCTGAAGAAACAAAGCTTCCCAACAAACGGGTCTGTAGCAATTTTAAATGCCAATGCTGAAAAAGGCTCTGTGTCTGATGTTACTCTCTCTGTTTCTTCTCCATCTAATGTAACACCTTTTATATGAGGTATATCTAGTGGTGAAGGCATAAAGTCTATAATATTATTCAGCAGTTCCTGAACACCTTTGTTTTTATATGATGACCCGCAGCAGACCGGAACTATTTTATTTCCTATTGTTCCAATTCTTAATCCCATTTTTAATTCTTCTTCAGAAAGTTCCTCACCATCCAAATATTTCATCATTATTTCATCATTTTGCTCTGCAGCTGCTTCTATCATAGCTGCTCTTAATTCTTTCGCCTTTTCTAACAGGTCTGCAGGTATTTCCTGCTCTTCTATTTCTTTTCCCAAATCATCTTTATGAATAAATGCCTTCATTTTAATTAAGTCAACAATTCCAACAAAGCTGCCTTCTGCACCTATCGGTATTTGAATCGGAACTGCATTTGCATTTAATCTATTTTTCATTTGTTCAACGCAGCCAAAAAAGTCTGCACCTGTAGTATCCATTTTATTTACATATGCCATTCTAGGTACTTTATACTTATCTGCCTGTCTCCAAACAGTTTCTGATTGCGGCTGAACTCCTCCTTTAGCACAAAATACTGTAACAGAACCATCTAATACTCTTAATGAACGCTCAACTTCTACAGTAAAATCAACGTGTCCCGGGGTGTCTATAATGTTTATTCTATGGTCTAACCAGAAGCATGTAGTTGCAGCAGAAGTAATTGTTATACCTCTTTCCTGCTCTTGTGCCATCCAGTCCATAGTAGCTTCACCTTCGTGAACTTCCCCTATTTTATGTGTTTTTCCTGTATAGAAAAGAATCCTCTCTGTAGTTGTAGTCTTTCCAGCATCTATATGTGCCATTATTCCTATATTTCTTGTTCTTTCCAACGGATATGCTCTTCCTGCCATTCTTAATTCTCCCCTTCCTCTAATTATTACTATATCTTAAGTGATTTTTCTTTGAATTTATTTGATGTACGATGTACTGCCTACGAAGCAATTCTCTGTGGTCGATGTATGATGTACGATGAATGTTGAAATTTGCCTTTGGCAAATTTCTTTGATTTTGTAATTTTTTTAATAACTAATTTGCACGGATTGGTGTAGCCTGCTCTCTTGGATGTGCTTTTATAAATTCTTCCATTGCAGACAGTGCAGTATCTCTTGTTTGTATTGCTTCTGGAATAATTCTTGCTCTTGTTCTAACTTCTTGTTCTCTTTGACTGTGTCTTGGTGGGTTTGGATCATTATGTACATATCCATTGTATGAATTAAAATACCCTCTCGTTGGAAATTCATGATATTCTTCCCTGAACCTCCAATTGCTTGGGTCTTCCAATTCTATCTCCCTCTGTACGGTCTGTCCATTTTTAATCTTCTCTACTATACACACTATTATTGTGCGTCCTCGTTCATCTATATGCTTAACTACATCATAGTGCTCAACAGAGTTAACGCCCAGTGCTTCTTTATTTGACAAATGAAATTGTACAAGTTTTGGACTTCCATCTGGATGCTTTTCTAAAACAACTTCATTACCTGTACGATCTCGAAACAGAGCATGAAACATATATGTTGCAGGTGTCTTTTCACATTCCCCACTATCAACTAACCTTTGAGCTATTTCAGCACATTGTTTCACTATACCTTGCAAATATTTTGCTCTAGCTTTAGCTGCTGCTTCTGCTTCATTACCCTCGACTTGTTGTACAAAATTAGTATCACTCATAATTATTCCACATCCTTTATTAAAATTTTATAATTCTTTTCTAAATATTTTGTTAGAATTTGAACGCAGTGAAAATTCTTTCTTTCATTGTACATTATACATTGACCCGCAAAGCCTTGCTTCGCAGGCAGTACATTATACATTAAGACCTCGCAGCCTAACTCCGTTAGGCATTCTACCATTTATAATGTGCAAACGCCTTATTCGCCTCTGCCATTCTGTGCATCTCTTCTTTTCTTTTAAACGCTCCGCCAGTGTTATTTATTGCATCTATAATTTCTGCTGCAAGCTTTTCAGCCATTGTTCTTTCATGTCTGTTTCTGGCATAACTTACAAGCCATCTTAAAGCTAAAGTTTGCCTTCTTTCCGGTCTTATTTCCATTGGAACCTGATATGTAGCTCCGCCTACTCTTCTGGCTTTTACTTCAAGAACCGGCATCACATTATTCATAGCTGTTTCAAACACTTCCAATGCATCTTTACTTTCTTTTGATTTTACAGTATTAAATGCATCATAAACTATTTTTTGAGCAACTGTTTTCTTGCCGTCCAGCATTATATTATTTATCAGCTTTGTTACTATTTTGCTGTTATATATTGGATCCGGCAGTACATCTCTTTTTGCTATATATCCTCTTCTTGGCACTATTCTTCCCTCCATTTCTTTTTCGATGCAAAATTTGCATCAGGTACTCGAGATTACTATCTCGCAAGTGCTAATCTATATTAATGTAAGAATTTAGGAATTTAGGAATGTATAATGATGGTTAGAATTTGCCAAAGGCAAATTCTTTCTTTCATTTCTACATTCTTACATTCCTACATTTATTATATATTTTAAGCACTAATTTAATTCATCACTATTTTTTAGGGCGCTTAGCTCCGGTATTTAGACCTCGCCTGCATTCTGTCCTTCACACCTGCTGTATCTAGTGTACCTCTAATAATATGGTATCTGACACCCGGGATATCTTTTACCCTTCCGCCCCCTTATTAAAACAACACTGTGTTCCTGAAGATTATGTCCAATTCCCGGTATATATGAAGTTACTTCATAGCCGTTTGATAAACGTACTCTTGCAACTTTTCTTAAGGCTGAGTTCGGCTTTTTAGGCGTTACTGTTTTTACAACTGTACACACACCTCTTTTTTGCGGTGACCTTGCATTTGTTTGTCTCTTCAATTTAGAATTGTATCCTTTTAATAAAGCCGGAGCTTTTGCCTTTGATTCTGATGTTTTTCTTCCTTTTCTTATTAACTGATTAATTGTTGGCACTGTATTTATTCACCTCCTCTGCAATAACCGTATTATTTTATCATTTGGAGATAATAATGTCAACATGTTTTTTGGATTTTTTTACTAGGGAAACAAAGGATTTGGAATAAAAATTAGTCAATAACAAAATTATATCTAAAACAAATCTGCATGTGTTCCTGTTCTGGTCAATGTTAGAATCAGCTCTTTTCCTTTTATTACATAAATCAACAGCCAATCAGACTCTATATGGCATTCTCTACAGCCGCTCATACTCTCCATGTAAATCATGGTCATGATATTTGGCAGGGAGCATTTGTTCATTTTTCAGTAATTCCACAACTTCATCAAGCAATTCCATGTTGTAATTTCTTTTTCTTACAACTTTTAAATCTTTTTTGAATTTCGTTGTTTGTTTAATCTCTAACAATTTATTTTTTCTCCTCTTTAGCTATTTCTTTATCTACTTCATTTAATATCTCTGAGAAATTTTTATATGGACCAAGTAAGTTCTTTCCTGATTTTGCATCTTGTATTGCCTTCATAGTTTCTTCATTATATTTTAACTTTATCTCAAATGGAATGCCATTATTTTGCAATATCTGTCTAAAATATATATTTACAGCATCACTAATATTTAGCCCCAATTCATTTAACACAAATCTAACTTGTCTTTCTATATTATTATCCACTCTAACAGACAATAACTTAACTTTATTTTCTTTTACTTTTTCCATTTCATCTACCTCTATAATAAATTATATGCAATTATCTATATATTGTCAATATATTATATGTGGTTTTGTTAAAATTATCCCATTTGCATAAAGAAAAGATGAGCGTATATAGCCCATCTTACATACGAATTCATATGAATTCTTATTTTTTATTTACTAAATCTTTTAATGCTTTTCCAGCTTTGAAAACTGGTGCTTTTGATGCAGGTATTTTGATTTCTTCTTTAGTTTGTGGGTTTCTTCCTTTTCTAGCTGCTCTTTTTCTTACTTCAAAAGATCCAAATCCAACTAATTGAACTTTGTCTCCTTTTACTAAAG
>JGI20166J26741_11407781_pt1 | contig 13822 bp, 9 predicted proteins | sample TergutCu122P5_FD_26741 | JGI IMG/M metagenome (IMG submission 26741)
AACTTTACAATTTTTTTCTACAAATTTTCTTTCTTTTGTGTTTGAATTATTTTCCAGCTCTTGTAAAACCCATAATGTAAATCTGTTTGGTATTTCACATCTGTCTGTTGGGTCCGGTTGTGTTGCATGGTACAAAGCGCGGAGGACCCGCACACAACGGGATCGAGATTTCAAATCCCTGTTGGGAATCCGTATAATATGAAAGAACAGGTTGCACTATTTATTATTAATTTATTTCAATAATAAGCCTCTACATGTTTCATGCGTTGTGTTGACTGGTTGCTGGCAGCAGCCAGTCAACACAACGCATGACTATACCAGTTGTTGTTTGTACAGAGTAGATCCTCCTGAAAATGAGCAGCAGGTCTGCTCGAAACATGTAAAGACGTATTATTCAAATAAATTAATAGTAAATAGTGCAGCCTGTTCGTTCATATTATACTGATGGATCACGATACACGGTCAACAAAACATTAAAAATAAACCCTGTTGGGAAATTAACATTTCGCCACCTGTTTCCGCTTTATACTCTGATGCTTGCAACCTATAATCGACATGATATCCGCGTAATTAGATTTCCAGAGCTGTTGGAAAGAATTCATTTCCCGAGAATATATTCTACGTCCTAAGACGGCTGTGGTCTTAACCTTGAAATAAATGGCTGCACAAATAAGGCGAATATTTCATTGTTCTGAATCATCAAACTGTGTAATATACCAGACGTTAATGAGCGTTTGCAAGAAAAATGTTATTTCTGTCTTCGCAGCCCAAACGATGAACTGCCATTGTCCTGGACTGTAACTGACCGCACTGTCATTAAACTGAGGACCACAAAAAGAATCTTCGCCCTGAAAACCGTAAATCTTATGCGTGATTTAAAGCATCTGCCGCGATGTAAAGGAGATCTGCGCTCTTCTTGGATTTTACACAGCATACACTGGTAATTCTGTGCCGACGTTTCGTAACAACATATCGGCCCCATCTTTAAGGGTAGAGCATAATGCGTAACCTTTCATTATGGGACTGAATCCCAGAACAGCGCAGATCTCAACCGTAATCTCATTATATATTTTCGAAATAAAGATAGTCCGCATGTATTTTCTGAAGGAGCCGCTAATTAAAGTTTGAATGGTACTCTCAAGTGATTTCGTTTCCAGCACACCTATACCGCATTTCTTGAGCGATCCTCAATATCTTAAAAGAAATCATCCTGCCAGTTCATGTTAAATGCAAGGAACTATTCATGACTTCTCAGCAACCTGAGATCATACGTTGCCATGGAATCACACAAAGAGAAACTTCTTTAAACGAAAACCAGCATGAAAAGCATCAATGGTTTGCGACATAACGTGCTTCTGTATATACTGATATATCTTGTACGTATGAAAGAGGAATGGGGAAGGCATGGATTAAGTGCTTTGTGGAAGGAAGGTGTGGGAACTAAGTTGAAGGTAATGAAAGACCTTTGTCTCATCCCTCTACTCTCCTCAAATTCAACAGCACGAATACAATTGAAAGCTCATGTAATGTGGGAGCTGGTGATCAAAGTTGCGTGCCTCATGAAACGAGTGAACAAAGCTGAGCGCCTGCCTCAGAGAACATTGATCATTTTGGTTGTCACAAATGATACTATGCAATACGATGTCTGTTCGTAGCTGTAGAACTTTGATAGGAGAAGAGAACAACAGAAACATCTGAGGAGGTGTTTTTGATATCAGTAAGGGGAACTGAACTGTTATGCACAAGGAGAAATTACGACATAAGGAAATTTCTATCATACATTAACGTAAGCATAAAATGATAGAACGCGGGATAATTGGAAACGTGTTTCAAATTTGTGGCTGCATTACTCAAGTAATTTTAATAATACTTTCTCGGGCAGACAGCCTCGTCAATGTGTAATTTTGATTCAAAGAAATCATACTAATATACAACGAATTCGAAGAGAGGGAGGAGTCCAGGCAGTTTGAAAATAAGATGGAGGCATTAGAAAGAAGGGAATTTAATAAAAGAATTACAATTACTGCAATATCAGGCTGGTACATTTCACGGCGACAAAATTCAAGAAAATCACTTGACAGTGGGAGCAGCATCATGTGGTTCAAATCCAGTGATGTTTCAGGTACCGTCTTTGTTTACAGCATCAAGTTTGGTTATGGGCAACTTCGGTGGAAGTGAATCAAACGAAGAGGCAGTAAGTCGGAGAAGATTTTACTGAACGTTAATGTAAAAATGAAATAAGTGTTTTTAAATAAAGAAATATATTATAAGAAGTGTTCAATGTATCCGTCTACGAACTGAATTCACGTTCGAAAGCGAAATGTTATTACAGAAACTGCCCAATCTGTGCGTTAAAAGTAACGTCAATGTAAAACTAAAATATATGCTACTCAGTGACCAAACATGTTGCAGAAACAGTTCAAAGTATCAGAATGTGAAGTGAATCTACATCTCAGGAAGATGTATTATTAAAATAGTTGATAGCAATGTGCATGCACGTAGGAGGAAGACATTTTAACAGTGTCGGTAACACTTTTCATTATGAAATACATTTTTTTCTTAGCCTGGAGATACTGTGAAATACGACACAGAAGACAACTTGTGTTCTGTTTCTATCATATCTTCTGACCGCCACGACTCAGAATTTTCAAAACCTACATGAGCAGGGCTCTTCTCTTACTCAGCATAAAGCTATATGAATGTATACCCCAAAACCGTGAAAACTCATCCAGGATTCCCACGAAAAGGTCTTCTTCTAGTTGAATGCTGCATTCAAATTAGAAGAAGACCTGTTACCAGGAAATTGGACTTAAATTTAGGGAATAAACTAGTAAAATGTCAAATTTGAAGTATAACTTTGTATGGTGTTGAAATTTGGACATTTTGGAAAACAGATCAGATATAATTGAAAAGTTTCGTAATGTGGTGTTAGAAAATTATGGGGGAAAATCAGTTGGACCGATCGCGTGAGAAATGAAGAAGTATTACCTGGAGTCAAGGATGAGAGGAAAATCCTACAAACAGTAACAATAAGTAAAGCTAATTTGATTGGTTACATATTGCGTAGTAACTGCCTTCTAAAACACGTTTTTGAAGGAGAGATAGAAGAAAGTGAGGGGAAGACGAGGTAGAAAAGGTAAACAGCTATTGGACAACCTTACGAAAATGAGAGGATACCGGAAATTGAAAGAGGAAGTATCGGATCGTACTCTTGCGGAGAAATCGATCTGGAAGAGGCTATGGACCTGTCGCAGGACAGACTATGGTGTGCTGAGATTTATGACTCCAAAACGTAGTTGTATTTGACGATCTCTATCCTTATATCGAGCGACTTCAAATTCTTCATTAGACGTACATAAATTTATTGCTGATATAAATCGATTACTGCTCTTATTAAATCATCCTAGAGATATCCCACTGCACATGGCCGCAAAATATGTCCCCCCATGTATTTGGAAACTTTCGAAATAATGTTGAAATTTTGAGTCTAAATAAGCAATATAGAAACATATTTTATGTCGGGTACCCTTTCCTTAGTGCCACTAGGCGTTTCACAGAACACCGATAAAATTTGATTACATTCTTTAGCATTGTTTTTAGGCTTAAGAGAATTATTCGGGCTAAAATTAAGATATTAGATTTAAAGTTATTATGGCGAATAAAAAGATTATGGTCTTCTTGAACGTGACGCTATATAAACTTTTTAGAGGATTTTCCTGCCTCTTCTCTAAACAACAAAATCTCCTCAAAACATTCAGTGTAGACCGCAGAAAGAAAGTAATAAGTTGTGAAGTGAATGAAGGATAAAATCAACAAAGAAAATAAAATCAGTGTCGGTAAGAATGAAACAGTACAAAAAATAAATAAAAGAAATAAGAAGAAAGAAGTAAAACTAGAAAATATGCACGTAAAATTATATAAAATAAGTAAATGAACAAAAAACTGTAAGAAGGCTACTCAACTCTCAGCGGTAGAAATACGTATTCGCAAGCGCAATTATTTTTAATCGACCTTCTTCTTCAATAAATTCTTCTAATTTCCCTCAAGCCTTCGTTTCGTTACAACATTTCTCACTTTCTTCTATTTATTTCGGGCAACTTATCTATTTTGCACCTATCAACAATCCCTTTTCTCTCTTCGCCTCTCTTCCCACCTCCTTCAACTTCTGAGGATGCGTTAAGCTTCCGAGATAACGTATCGTGATGGAAGCAAACATGGACAGCAGTTTGGAAGATTGATATAGGGAATATCGATTGAGCTGAGTCTGGTTGTGGGTGTACAGTGAGCTCAAACACAAACATTGAGGCTATAAAGGCAATCTCTGAACTCAAAAGACCACTCCTAGACCCGTGCACTGTTCCGTTACCTCTGCTTCCGACCCACTCTGCATAGAAAAACACCCCATCAGCAAATATAATGCAGGACAGACCACGCCGCCAATAATATTCCACGGTACATTTACATAACTTGGGAACAACACTGATACTTTAGTGGTCTTAGAACTGTGGCTTTCTGCTGTGCTAGTTTCTTGTTTATTTATGTATTCTTGGTTTATATAACGACGCTGTTAATATTGAGATTGTATAGTGTTGTACGATACTACAGTTAATTAATAATCATAAATTTGAAGTTCTCATGCATAAAGGCTAAGTTTCCTGGGATTAGAAGCCGTGTAGTGAAATAAGCAATAATGTTTCAGAGGAAACTCCACCTTCTCCTCCTTTACTCAGTGAATAATTATTTGAAAACATATGAAAGGAAGGAGACGTGACATAACTTAGTGTAAAATCCTGACAATTTTATTGAGGAATCTTGAGGAACTGAGGAGAATGTGAAAATTCACATTCAGTCTAGCCAAAACTCAAATCGAGTTTTGAAATTGGAACATTCCTGTTGCAAAATAGTGCTAGTTACTCGATCACATTATTAAATGAATCAGTTTAGCTACTTGAGGTATTTAACTGCAGACATTGCACAGCGCTATACGAGATGGGAACATAACCTGACATTAAAAGTAGCAGTCACATGTTCAAAGTCTCTCAGAGCGATTATCCTGTTCTGCACTAATTTTTGCCTATATCTCCCACGCAAATGACTTTTTCTAAGAAGCTTTCTAGTTGAGTCTGCAGAAAATCCATGAGTTGTAAACGTTTCACCAATTTAAGTTTCCTCATTTAATTACTCCAGGGATTAGTAGCGAAACGAATAAATTATGAGGCTTATAATTATGTAACAACATCCATTGTCCTGTAATTTCACCTCCATGATGTCTAATATTCTCCTCATTACAAGATTCTTTACGCCTTTCTCTGTTTCTATTTCTGACCGATCCAGTTCACGAATGCTTGTTTCCCTCACAGTAACAGCACATAAGTAGACATTGGAATCCACAGCATAACAAACGAAATGACTTTGACAAGAAGTGTGGTTGAAAGGTGGTTGTAAGACACTTGGAGTACAGTGCAGTATTTAAACGCATATTAACCATTTAAAAATTCAAATTCTTGTACACAATTTTGCGAAATTCAGTTCCACATTCACAGAAAATTCCTGAATCCATATTACAAAGGCATAAGGAAATAATCATACCAAACCCATAAATAACCTACATTGTGAGGAAAAGTGCAGTTTGTGAACGCTTAAGCAGGTGGCGCATGTGTTTATGTCACTGCTCTTTAAACAGTTATTTCAGCGGTTATTGTAAAAAGAAGACCTTAGTTTCGGGCATTTTAAATATGCGAAATGTGACGTCATCATTATCAGATGAAAGCAAAATATTTCAGGTACAAAGAAATACATATAAAACACACTGCCATTTATTATAGACTTAATTCATTTTAATATTATATACCTGCACTTTACAATCTTCTATGAATGCAGATAAAAACTGGACATCACAAAATGTACAAAGATAGTCACTTCCCAAGGCATGTCTGTCGTAACAAGTACAATAAATTTAGAGTGATTCGTGTAAGAGTGATGCCATAACTTGAAGGATGGAGCGGCAAGACAGATATTGGGGGAGGGGGTTCAATAACGAAGAAGGAAATGTGCTCTTTTGAACACTATGACGCACCAAGTATCGCATCCGAGACTTTAACAAATTCCAAAGTAGCGCTTTAAAGATGTAAGAAACCTCCTAAAAACCACTGTAACTATCTTAATTAAGAGTAAAATATTCCGCCGACCATTGTACCACCGAGGCGTAACTTGCATTTAGGTCTCTCTTTCAACAGTACGTGTAAAAGTGCTGCTTGAGGAGAATGAAGTAGGGAACCAGTTTGGCTTTACACTGTACTATTTAATCAGCATTCAGTTTTAGTCTCGTTAATGCACTTATTATACTCTGCTTCACTTTGCCAATGCTTTGACTTGTAGCGTACTTACCCCACCCTCCATTCCTTCATCCCTCCTCTTAACCCTTGCCTCTTATTTTAGGTTTCTAATTAGAATCTCAGAAAAGGTTTAATGTGCTCTGTGGTATAATAATTAACGCCTGTAGTGTTCCTCATTAATCCCATTTTGTTTCGAACTTTAAAGACTTCAAGCGAGACGAGATCCACGTTACGATTCATGAGAGCTGTATTCACTTTAAGCCTACTTCAAACTTACGTATTTGTATGGGTGGTAAGTAGAAAGGTGTTGTTGCACGCTTTCTAAATATCAGGTATTATACAGAACGGAGCAGTCAGCTTCGTATCGCACTCGCTTTGCTGCAGGTACTCAATCAACAGAAGGATGGGTGGATCCAAAGTTGATATGGAAGCTATGGAGAAGGAGAAATTTTTTGCCCCTTCCCGAAAAAAAAACCCGATACGTTGGCGTCCAGTCTGTAGACTTGTCACCATAAAAACTGAGCTACCACAGCCCATGTGTCTGCCTGTGGTATCATTCCTAACAAAAACAGTGTCAATAAATGTAATTTTTATGTTATTTAGTCCTTTAATTTTATCAATATACTCCGTAATTAAACTTCCCGTAATGAGTGCAATGTAGACTACACTTTTTCGCCAAATTCCTTCTGAATATTGACAGATTTTTAAATTAAATTAAAGTACGTTCAGTTATGCTTCTATTCTGATGCATATAAAGTATTTATCAGAATATGCCAATCAGAGTGCCGTTATCTAAAAAAAATGGCTGTCCATATATTCATTACAAAAATCTGCTGAATCTTACAGTACATTGAAGTGTTAGTAAGTTGGCAAATGTATGCAACATAAGGTAAGAGTACAGACGTCTTCTTTCCCCTTCATTACACGAGGTAAATGTAAAGCAATCGCTGTTCTAGACTGGGCAGGCCTTGAGGTTCCAGGAGGTGGAAGATCCAAGATTTCAAGAAAATCGACACATGCAGACGCCCCGACAGTCTATACCCTTCAGGTACTCGTTTCATTAGTGCGGCCGGAAGGATTATATCAATAAAAAGTTCCAATGAGACAAACTGCGCCACCGAATACCCCCTTTGATTAAGCACATCGACATAAAAGCTGGACATAAACGTGTGTCTTATGTTTCTCTACAGTTTTGTTCAGACACTTTCGCTCTGATAAGTACTGAGTGCGTAACGTCCCAGATGTGCACTAAAACACATGAATGTTTTCAGGTGAAGTGTCCGTAAATTGTCACTTTAATTTCAGCCCAAATTAGAATGTATCGACACATTTTTTAGACTTCGGCAATACAAAATTTCATGAAAAGCGTTCACCATTATTGTAGTTCTACGGTTTTCTAAATAACTGAACAAAATGGAGCTAAGGCGCTTGTTTTATACATTGGCTAGCGTGCATTAATGTTCGGTACACTTCCTGTGTTTTTCTTGCAAAATGAGACGATACGCAAGGTGACGACAGTGCTTCGAAGGGGCAATATCCCTTGTCTCCTGTAAGTCAGCAAAGATTTTGTCACTAATACAACAGAGCCTTGGTATGAGACAAACCGTACCGATTTCCTTGAACTGTGTTTTAGCAAGACAAACAACAGCCTGTAAGTCACACTGTGTATATGACAGCGATTTGGCTCCGACACAACAGCTATAGCCAGCGGGTGGAACTTTAGTGAGGGTGGCTAAGGCACAGTTAGTCTCTACTGCACCAGACAACGGTTGTTACAAACTGTGCACGGTAGTCCAGTGAGATTACTTTGGTGGTAAGGCAGTCTGCTGGCATGCAAACGTTGCGACATAAACAGAGCTGTACTGTGGCGTAATATAGGAGCTGATAATGGCACAAAGCGACGCACTGACCTTGACGTAAATGTTGCATGAAGTAAGGAATTTTGTTTACTCCATTTCAGTTCAAAGTTTAGTAATATTAGGAAGATTCTTCTCCGGCGTGTTATGGATAGTAAGGATCACAGTACATCCAATCAAACACAACAATTTGACTGGATTTACTCTGATTCTTACCAACGTTTGATAGTTATATATATATTCATGCTTCCAAGTAAGTATTAAGTATTGAATAAGATGATATCTAAAGAGGCAAGGAGCCGAAACGTATAGGAATATACATATTCTGAGCTGAACTAATACTGGATTATATCAACGAGAGTATGAGGAAAACCGTAGTGAAATCTTCGCCCTTCTGGCACGTTACGAAGCGTAGGTGTGCAGTTAGTAATCGGCTCTTCGGGACTATATGTCGGTCACTTCTTAAAGGGTCAAACAGTCTTCTTGGGCTGCTCGACCAATAAAGATGGGACCGAGAGATATTCCCGAAACGTCGGTAAGTAACTACAGATCTAAGCTGCTAACATTCCAGAAGAGCGGAGGTCTCATTTACACCGCGGCGAAGCCTGAAATCACGCAAAATATAAATTTCCCACATAAATTTTATAATAATTACCGAGTACGTCGTATCTATACTATATATTATCATATAATTTTCTAAAGAAATCACGAAAAGCCTAATTTGTTCAATAACTTGTCGAATTACTCGATAACTAATTCCCTCAGTTACTAAATTACTGGGCCAATCAGTCATTCGCTTATTCAGTCACTTATTATCTCATTCACGCATTTAATCCCTTCATTCATTCGATCGCTTACTGACTTACTTCTTCAGTCTGCCAGTCAATTAATGAAGCCACGCATTCATTCAATTACTTGCATGCTCACCGACTCAGTTAATCACCCACACATTATCTATATTAAAAAATAAATCGTACTTTCTCTTATTCATTCATTAAGTCTTTCATCCGGTCCCTCACTCGCAGAAACATTTTCTTCCATAAAGAGACAACAATTTAGCTATTTTTAAAATTCCCGCTCTTAATGGAACCATAGGTTGGTTTTAAGTTAAATTGGCAAAACCTCTTTCCTTCGACTATTGAAAGTTTGCATACTGTTACACATACAGCCCCAGTAAGACCATTGGTAATTAGGTACATAGGTACCAAATATTTTAGAATTAAAAGTCTGTGTAGTGCCCTCATAGTGCACTTTTATGGTTCGTATGTTTATCAGAATAAACAGTTATTAACTGGTTGGCTTTAGAAATAGAGAAGTAACGTGTTTACTGCGAGATAGGAACTAAATTTTAATTATTTCTTTGATAAAATTTATACTTCAAATAATCAATACATTCGAAGGCAAAATATGTTTCAATATTCATCATTGGATTAAACTGTATTTCATTGCTCTAATAGAATTCGATAGGAAGATTGTCAGAAAAATTAGCGTCCCATAAATGAAAGAGACAGCTGGAGAATAAGGACAAATAAAGAGACACAGTATGTATTTCAATAGACAGACACTGTACAGTTCATAAAATCGCTCAGATAAAGATGGTACGGACTTACTAAAATGATGACGAAAAAATGACAACGCAAATAGTGAACATGGAAAAAGGAAAACAGAAGTAACATGGAAAAGATGGTCTGATGAGGTTGAATAGAATCTGAAGAAACGAGAACAAGATATTGAATACAGTGGCCAGAGACCGGAAGAAATGGAGGAGGATTATGTTGGAAGCTCAGGTCCACAACAGAATGCATGTAGTGCATGAGAAGAAGAAAAAGAAGTTGCATTTTTCATACAATAGCTGCAGTCACAAAAAGTGTCATGTAAAAATCAGCACAATCTTTTGCTCCTCTCTTATTCCATATATTCGTAGAAGATGTGGCAGGCAGAGGGAGAGCGGTGTAGACGTTATCGGTCTGTCACGTTGTCTCTTGCTGTGTTTTCCGCAAGGACGTGTTCGCCCTCTGAGTTTATCGGTGGGACACTGCACAGTACATTTGGCTGCAATCAAGCAAGCGATACCCTTTTTTTTCTTTCTTTTCTTTTTGCTTATGTCTATCTTTTCTTTTCTTCATTTTGTTCATCCCACCCGTACTTTGTTTCTTTCTTCCGACTTGCCTTTCATGATTTTTTACTTCTTGCCACGGAAATCCTTTGATAGTCTGTTTTCATAAAGCACGGCCATGACTTCTTTCAACACATTCATTTTTCACTCGCGTTTGCGTAGTCGCGAAAACTCCTGTGACCTTCCGCATTTCCGCTTCTCCGTCTGTTTGCCTGTTTGTGTGTCCGTTCGTCCTTCTTTCCGCATGTACCATCGCGGCTCAATGCACGGATTTCCGCGAAATTTTATACTGGAAAATTTATGAAAATATGTCGAGAAATCCGAATTTGGAATCGGGTAATAATATCGGCATTTTACATGAAAACCTAAGTAATGTAATAAATGTTAACAACGCTCATTTGTTTGTACAACAAATATTAACTTTATATTAATCTGTATTACTTATATGCCCATATATGGCATCACCCATGTGCTAGGAAGAGTTCAATTGTATGCCTATATTTGGTAAACCGGGAAGACTTTAAGACATTTACTACCGCGATGTCAGCATTGGTTAACGCTGTTACATTTTCTTCATCCCGGTAGTAACCCAGTTAAGCTATTACGTTTGATGGAATTACTGAATTGTAACTTGTCCTCTCTAAATACTATATCACTGGTAGCATTATGTTATTATTGGTATTATTGCTCACTCGTCGAATTATTAATCTTCGGCTGTCTGTATCTCTACGACATATGAATATTACAACGACTTTGTAACATGCTACGAAAGCTGTGCAACGACTGTGCTATAATTGAGAAACACTGTCTGCTACGAATTGTTAAAGCTATTTTGTTGTGAAATGACTTTATTGCGACTGATTGTAAAAGGTAAGCCATTTGTATTGTGTCTGTAATTCATTTATCCGAGCCGAGCACTTTTGGAATACATTTTGGCATTATTTACTAAATTCCAAATCGCGCCCTCCAGGCTACAAGAGACAGACAAGTTAATTATTCGTACCCATAACCTATTACAGTCTATGTTTTGTTTAAAACTTCTTTCTTTTGTAATATACTTATTTATTTGAACTTAGCAAACTATAATCTACCTACACATTTATATTTCTTGCCAGAAATATTAACAAGTCGAATGCAAACCCTGTTAATCCTTCAGTCTGTGTGTGATACTGTCGCAACGTCGACTGGCGGCAAGGTTACCGAAACTCATTTCACTCACTGCTTACTTGGCGGAAGAAAAGCCCCTTCATAGTAAGCACTACAGTAAGTTTCGTTCTTGCCGGCCACAGTAGATCACAATAAAAGCGCCGTCCTCGAATGAAATGGCATCATGCCTTTAGGATAGCTGAAGAGGTATAAATATCACGCGAACGCGAAATAGTGTTACGTTATACGTACATTATCTTTCTTTTTCTCCCTCACTCCGCCTTATTATGCTAAATAACCTTTTCATATGACAGGACGACTTTAAAAACATTATCGTACTGTTTATTTAAACTGAAACAAGAGAAACTCCAAACACGAAACAGGTAGTGCATTCATGACAGGAATGAAAAATCGTAATTATTACGCTTACTTTAGAGGCCTTTCCCTTTAATTACTAAACACGAGCTTTCTGCTTGCGGAACTCGCAAGTTCCAGCAAAGAGAACTAGCGCACAGCGAAATGGCCTGGAGCCAACATGCGGTTCTCTTTTTTGCTCATGTTTTACCAGAAAAAAAAATAAAGAATATTTTTCAGAAACTGCTGTCACTTATGTAGTTACGGTTGATATCTTGTTCCTTTTATTTGCAACTATAAATCCAGAAGGATATAAAGTGCATTCTGACATAAAGTACAGTGCATTATGACATAAAGTACAGTGCATTCTGACGTAAAGTACAGTGCATTCTGACGTAAAGTACAGTGCATTCTGACATAAAGTACAGTGCATTCTGACATAAAGTACAGTGCATTCTGACATAAAGTACAGTGCATTCTGACATAAAGTACAGTGCATTCTGACATAAAGTACGGTGCATTCTGACATAAAGTACAGTGTATTCTGACATAAAGTAGAGTGCATTCTGACGTAAAGTACAGTGCATTCTGATATAAAGTACAGTGCATTCTGATATAAAGTACAGTGCATTCTGACATAAATACAGTGCATTCTGACATAAAGTACAGTGCATTATGACGTAAAGTACAGTGCATTCTGACATAAAGCCGTATAAATTAGGTCATACATTACAGAAATGAAGGTACACGCCGACTTCATTGAGTGCAGGAACGGAATAAATCCATCTTGCGAGTATTGATTTTCAGCGAGGTATGTTATGGGTAGTACTTTGATTTAACACTGGGGTGTTCAGGATAAAATCTCGTGTAACGAATGTATAAGCAAGTAGTAGAAAAGCCTGTTGAATTTATAACTAGAAGTTGTTTTTATTATGAATGTCATTTTTTAATTTTAAACACAAAACGTATTGATCAAAGTTTCTAGGCATTTGCAAAACATTTTGCCAATTAAATTGAGTTCTTAAAAATACCTAAACCCCCTTATGTTCTGAAAACATGGCTACGTACGTAATAAGACACTAAACTTGATAGAATAATATACATTAAAGAAGGTGTGTTGTTATTTAAAATACAGGCTATGGACCCCTTTCAGCAAAGGTTGAAAAGTGAAATAACAGTTCAGATACACAGCAGATTAGTGCAGCAATCTTCCGCTCCTATTTAAAACTAATAAGAAATCTGCTAACATTCGTAACTATACAACAGACAGTCTTAGTCTTTACTTAATGGACGACTTCATGGCAGATTCTTCTTTAAATATATCGTTACTATTGAGACGGTCAAGAAATAAGGGCTATGAAAAATTGCAAGCTTCAGAACGACACGCTTCATCCCCCCCCCCCCTTCAATTCCTTGTCATAAGATCTTAGCATCGGTTGTCAACCTTCAGATTCTACTTATAAAGGAGCAAGTTCGATATTGCTTCAGCACATACGTGTACGTGTAGGCTTTCTTTAAATTTTCAAACAAAATTTTATTTTACTTGCATTTAATTAGTTTCTCTTTAAGCCTTCCGTTACTTCAAATGACTTATTTTTCGAGAAACATCTCGTGAAATTTTACAGACAAGAGATTAGCAGGTTTGCGCCGTTTCCGTGGAGTCCCAATTCAAAAGGTCGGTGTGCCACATCTAATATCCAGGGTCGGAATAGCGCAGCCGCTACAGCGAATTGCTATGGGCGAGATTTTCCGCATGCATCGAGACCAGCGCCCAGGCCCACCCAGCCTCCTGTACACAGGGGAGAGGGTATATTTTACGGGGGTACAGTCGGAGAGTGGTGCTGACCACCTACTCTATTCTAGCGCGGAGGTCGAGAATGAGTAGAGCAATACCTCTACATTCTGTCAGTGCCTGTTTAACCCTTAGGCTACCGGATTAAATTTCACTTGCCATTTAATAATATTAACCCTTAGGCTACTAATTTCGTATATATATGGGGCTCCTAGTAAAGCCA
>JGI20166J26741_11408892_pt1 | contig 13821 bp, 10 predicted proteins | sample TergutCu122P5_FD_26741 | JGI IMG/M metagenome (IMG submission 26741)
TTTTACATGGGAAATAACTCCGTTCCGAAATTTATTTTCCGTTTGTCCAGGTTTCCGGTATATAGGGGGTCCGTTTTAGGCAGGTTTTACTGTAGTAGGTTTTTTAACCATTGCATACATTTCTTTATTGGTTAATATCCTCCAATTTTCTTTTTCATTGTCATATACTGGGCCTAAAATTCTTCTATACACTTTCCTTTCAAAAATAAACTAGTACAAGGAAAATAAGGACTGGGTTAATGTAGTGGTTAAGGCACTGTGCTACAATTCGAAAGGTCCCAGGATCGATTCCCGGTGTCGCCGGGGATTTTTCCGTGGCATCAGAAAGTTCCATGTGCCCTGTGGTCGACTCAGCCTCTAAAAATGAGTACCGGGATACTCCTGGGTGTAAAGGCGGCTGGTGTGTAAGGCTGACAACCTACCACCTTCATGAGCCGATTGTCAAGAAATCTGGGGGGCCTTAACCTCCTGGAACCCTGTGGGCCTGTTCAGGCCTGTAATGGAACAGCTTTACCTTTTTACAAGGAATATAATAAAGTTGTCCATGTGCACAGTGCGGGGGCATGTAGGAAGATCAGAAGTGTAACAACACTCATTCTTAACTTCAAAACTAGATGGAGACGAATGGTCAAATTTACACTCCATCTGCCACATCCCCTGGCACCGATTAAATTTGAGTCTAGGTGTGCCATAGGGCCACTCTGGACATTTTGAAGGAGGAGAATCGTCTCTTTCCCTAGCCAGAAATCCAACCACAATCCCTCAGTTGTCCAACCCACAGCTCACTACTGTCTGCATTATCCTGGTGCTAGTATTTATTTGTATTTTTATTTATTTGCATTTATATAAATAAAACAAGAATTCTTGAATTTCTCATCATTCTATGCTTACATCTTTGATAAATGTCTACAATAAGACTGTTGCTTCAAACACTCTGTATTCAGTGTTTTCAAAGCTATTGATATGTCATTTTGCTAGTAGTGTGTCTTCTCAATTATGCAACAGTGTAACAAAGATTAAAATACACCATCTAAGGCACATGGTGTTATATCCATATTACTGATCTCATATAAAGTATTTACCCAACTTGTTTAAATTTGATTAGTGAATGATCTTAAGGGGTAAATGTGTACATGATTAGTGGGTCAAGATGATGCATTAATGGAAACAAAACATATTGGGTAAATGTTTTATATAGATGGCACACACACAGAAACCAGATTTCATCTTTCGCAGAAACGGACGAGTCAAATTTAATCGGCAGGGGCGTCAGTTCAGTTGACTGCTGGCAGCTGAGGTGTGCGCATCAGTGGTAGTAATGCTGGATACACCACATTCCGAGGTAGTGTGAGAGTACTGGCTACCCACTCCATATGCCAGTTTCCCCTTCACTTCCCCTCCCGTGTGTCACCGTGTGCCATCAGGTTTCAAACGCACTCTACATTATGTGCCTCAAATGGCGTATTTTAATCTTTGTTATCTAACAGGCATTCAATGCAACGGATTTAGTCCAAAATACAACAGTATGTTTACCTATTGCACACTCATAATAATATAATTATTAATTTATGATTAACATTTGCTAGTAGCTTCTTCTGGCAATGAGGCCAACAGTTTATGGAGCATTTTAGCTCCGAAACAAACATGACACATGAGTACAACTACTCAAAGTAAAAACCTTAATTTACTACAGGAGAACCAAGCAGCCATGCACTAACATCGAGACGAAGGTTTCGTCGTAAGAAGAAATCGAGCGTTTCTGAATCAGAGTCTTCTCCTCCTAGTCCAAAATACTCCACTACATCTTGTTCAACAATGGGTGATCTAGAATCTTATCAACAGACAGCATCAGGGGCTGAATGTTCTGACAGTGGAGGAAGCTCTTTACCACCGAGTCCAAAGCCTGCAGTAATGTGGGCAGGGTCTAGAAGGAAGATCAGCGACTCTCTTTTGGTACCTTCACGTAGTCGGCCGATGTCTCGACTCAGGGCGCAGCACAGTTGCCCAGAAAGTACTTGTACTCATAACTGCAAAGTACAAGACGGACAGACACACACACATCCTCCACTCTTACATTCCTCAACAGTATACTATCCACCACTGGCCCACCAGTCGTCGGTCGCGGCTGCTCCGAGCACGGTCACGCCAGCACTGCCAGCAAACCACGCATCATGGCACAGCCACAGTGAGCAGCTGGAACTGCTAAACCAGAAACTTGTGGCAGCGGAGGAGGTAAATGTAATTCATTCATTCCATTGGCATGTGCAGAATGCAATGATTCCTGGCCGTTCTCAGGAGCTTCTTCCATTCCTCTCTGTTATGTACTTTTTCCTGCCACCCTTCTCCACCAATTATTCTTCCCTCCTCTCTCACCTCATCTTGCCATCTATTTCTTGGTCTACCTCTCAATCTTCTTGTTCCCAGATTCATATATAATATCCCTTTGGGAATTCTATCTTCTTCCATTCTCTGTACAAGCCCAAACCAATGTAATCTATTTATATGACTTTCACACACAATCTTGCAATGCATATTTATTCCAAAACAGTGTGCTACATATGGGTGTTAGACTGTACACACGCCTGCCCTTGAAGATAAAAAAACTTGATAATTTCAACCAATTTAGGAAAGAAGTGAAATCGACGTTGTTGAATAATTCATTTTATACACTTGAAGAGTTCTTACAGGCTAAACTAGTGTAGATACACCATTGGTAGTTATCTGTATTTATATATAAATTATTTTGCATTGTACATAACATTTCTATTATTGTTTTTGAGAAACATTGTATGGTGTAGATATTTTTAATGTTTGGTCTAAGTTATATTTTCGACATATCCGAAGTCACATGTATGGCTGGTTGGATTGAAATAAATAAATAAATAAATAAATAAACCTTATTGTCTCTGTTATAGTAGGTTTTTTAATGCTTGCATAAATTTCTTTAGGTATATGTAACGCTGTTCTTTTAAATAACATATAAAAATGTGGTGATGAAAATCACATTCCTTCTCACAGTAACACACATTATTAAATGTACAAAACATACAGTCCTGACATCTTTTGAGAGGCAGCAACTTTAAAGAATGCTATGGAAATATGTAGAAGGATTTCCATCTGATATTCTGAATACGTAACCAACAAATTTTATAAGTTTTTGGGCTTTTAGTGGCAGGTGTTGCTCATATGATGGTCCCCTGGGTTCCTAAAACTTGTAGGATAGTTCTGTTCTGACATATCAGGGGGACAAGCTGCATCCATCTATTGGGTGACTGAATTTGGATCACAGTGTAAGAATCAAGAAGACAGTTGTCTGGGAAACTGTACAAATGTTGCGAGATTTGAGGTTCTTGTGCCAACATTGCTGAAGACTGAAGCCCTCTGGGATGTAACACTGTGTCAACTGTTATGTATTGACCAACATTTCAAAGGATTGTAGTGCGTTCACTTTCCAGGTTAATTGGTTCTAGAAGAGTCATGCTTTAACAACTGACATGGCATAACTACCCAGTAGACTTTAATCTTTTCTGTAAATATTATCACCAATTAGAACCAACAATTTTCACATATGAAATATACATAAAAAATGTATGTAATCTTCCCTCCTACCCATTTCAGTGGCTGACTGCCACCTTCAGGGAGCAACGCCTGAAACATGTATGATTTAAAACCTAACAAAGCCATTTTACATATATATATATATATATATATATATATATATATACATACATACATACATACATATGTAGGTCATTTCAAAAGTTCTGCAAACTGCACTTGCGTAGCCAGTAGGATGATGCAGTCATTCTGATTTTCAAGACAGTTGTGAGCCACACTTCAGTAAAGAACACTGTGTGCGTATTCGCAGGCTACGTGGTTCCTATTCTGCAAAACGGAGCCTTGAAATGGAAGAAGAAACTGCCTGGAGTCAGATCTCGTGCAGTGACCAGCGTTCATACATTAAAATTGAAACTTTGCGAGGAAAAAACCCAACCGAAATTCATAATGTTTTACATGAGGTTTGCAGGGATAGTGTAGTGTTAGCAACAGACAGAGTGCCTCCAGGGTCCACTGTAACAGCGGCATACTACAGAAAGTTTCTGCAAGATGTTTTGCATCCAAAGATTCGCCAAGAAAGGTCTGCCATGTTCGCAGCTGGTGTCCTCATTTTGCACGATAACGCACAGCCTCATGCCTCAGGTACAGTATCGGAAATTTTGGAAAAGTATGGATGGTGAGTGCTTCCCAACCCGCTGTACAGTCCTGACATAAGCCCACCAGACTTTGACTTCTTCCCAAAATTGAAGAAACCACTCAGTGGGAAAGGCTTCAAAAGCATTGAGGAGATGTCTAATGAGGTGACCTGAGTAATCAGACGCATCAACAACGAAGGCGTCCTGACAGGAATACAATATTTGCCAAAACATTGGACCGCTGTGATAAAGCACAATGGAGATTACATTGAAGGCCTGTAAATGTATTTTGTAAAATAAATTCATTTTTAAAGAGAAAATGTACAGTGTGCAGAACTTTTGAAATGACCCACGTATAATTAAGATAAGTTGTCACACATGTAATCTATATATAGTGTAATCTACATATAACAAGCGGGGCGCGCGGTGGCGTAGTGGTTAAGGCACTACGCTACAAACCGGCAGGTCGCGAGTTCGATTCCCGATGGTGTCATTGGAATTTTTCAATGACACAATCATTCCGGTTACACTATGGCCCTGGGGTCAACTCAGCCTCTAACAGAAATGAGTACCAGGTGTATTTCCTGGGGGTAGAGGCAGCCGGTGCGTAAGGCTGACAACCTTACCACCATCCTGTGCCGTTGTCATGAAATCTGGGAACCTTAACTTCCTGGAACCCTCTGGGCCACTCTAGGCCTCTAACGGGACTGCTTTTTACATACAACACACAGGGATATGGTATGACATCTTACTTTTTACTGTTGTGTCATAACACTGTCACTGCTTATTATAATGTAGAATATGACAGCTGATTACATGTGTGACATCCTACCTTACTTATAGATATATGTATGTAAACTGGCCTTGATAGGTTTTAAGTCGTACGTGTTTTGGGTGTTTACTAATTAATTGGTTAGGTCGCTATGCCAGATTTGTAGACCACTTAGCTGTCACGAACGTTGACCAGGGTGCACCACTAGGAGGTGGATCTGCTTTGCACCCCGGACAGAATGTGAGAGACACTGGGAGGCCAGGACAAAAATGATGGAAAACTGACTTTGTTCCTTCTCTATTACTATCTTTGTGACTACTCCTTATTATTAGGACTTTTATATTTACTGTGAATGTTTTTTTTTTCTTTCTTTTCTTCTTTTTTATTTATGTTTTTTCCTCTTTTACTGGAGTACATACAGTGTAATTTTAATTTTCTACTTTTATTGATCACATAGGTCAATGATAAACAGTCAATGTACCTGCCATTAGAAATAAGAAAAAAAGTGTTTTAGGTGTTGCTCCCTGAGGATGGCAGATCGCACACGAACTTTGCTCACAAGATTCAATTACTAAAACAAGCCACAGCATTCATTTGAAAAAGAATTAAGTGACAAAGGAGATTTCAGGTGTCCACACACAGACATAATATTCAGGTTCATATATTCAATGGAAAAAGACAGAGCATTGAAGGTTAAAATTTGGGATCTAAATACAATTCCAAATGAAGATGACTGTTAATTCTTGTAAACAAAATACAGATCACCAAAATTTATACTGAGGTGAGTAGGTGTTTTTCATGGGTTTCAAGAAGTTTCGCTCCATTTGCATGAGGCTTTACGCTTGATCACTTTTTCTTTGTGGTAGGTTGCCTTTGACTTCTGCTGTACATTGTTGCTTCTCTTGGTCATCTATGAAATATTTTTTAGTTCTCACTCTGATCATTATGTATCAACATTTTGCTTGTTTTGAATATATTTCAGTTTATGTGATATTAAGCATTCATATTGAATGCAATAAAAGCTTCTTGGGCAGTCATGCTTGCAAATTTGGAGATTTATCAAACATTTTAGAGATGTTCTCTGTCATTAGGTGCCTCCCCAACCTTTCTTTTAGGGATGGGAACAGACCCAGTAAATGTGGCATACTTTTTTGAATACAAGCTGATGACCTAAGTCCAGAAACTGGGTAATCCTAGCTGCATATACTTAAAAACTGCAATATAAATTTTCTGACTTTAGGCAAAGCAACGTCTCATGAAGGAAAACCAGTTCCTGTTGCAGCAGTTAGAGGATGCTTACAGACAACTCCACTCATTGCGAGACCACGTGGGAGAAGTTCGTCAACAGACAGTGGCTTTTATTTTGCGTCAGATGGAGACATTGCACATCCAGAAGGACACTCATGTCTGACACACAAGTGAGTGGATTACTGTCATTCCATTCAAACTGTAAGTGTAAAAGTTGTATGCTCCAGTTGTATTCATGCACCTAATATACAAACAGGAACATACAATGCAAGTAGCTGAGACAGATACTCTACTGAAATTTTATCAAACTGTTTTTATTCGGTACATAAAACATAACACAGATCTTTCATTATCAGTTGTCCATGTAAATGTCTAAATGGATTTTGAAACTGGTTTGTAATGATTAAGAATGTTACTTATACTTTGCCCATTGTTACAGTTTGTTTCCTTCTCAGTCTGTATGCGTGAAAATAGAAACAGAACAAGCTTCTCAGATATAGTGGTTTTAATAGACCATTACAGTGGACAAAGTCTTGAGTAACATTTTTAATCAGTGTGTTACACCATCATCAAAACCTGTAACTTTACTGGCACAAAATTCTTTGCCGTATTACTAACCTTACTTCAATTTAAAATGAGGGAGAAATTCCTTTTAATGAATTTCCAATATCAGATGAATGAATACTTAAGACTTAAACTTGTCAGTGTTTATCACTCAGTTTGCAGTATTTATCTCTCTCCATGCATCTTGTGAGAAGGTTCCAAATGGTGGTGTAGACATAGAGTTAATGTTACAACTAACAGAATTCAATATTGTATGCATATTGTGGGCATGGTTGCACACAATGAATGCCTGCCATCTTAACTCTGGATGCTGGTATATGCACTTTGAAATGGGGGAATATATGTATAGATGGCGAGGGTAAATGCGTTGACAGACAAATTTAGGCTACTATAATTTAGGGTATTGTGCAGTGCAGTGCAGTGCAGTGCAATGTACGACATTTACTGGAATTGCTAAACTGTACTTAACTAGGTTAATACTCTTGTAAATAAAGCCAACTTGGTGCACAATTTTTCTTAGTATGTTTATTTCTTAGTATATTTATCAATCTCTACATGTTTCAGGCAGCTATGTGCCCTTCATCAGGAGATACAACTGTGTTTATGTGACACTTGGTACTTGTTATTCTGTGTGGATGACTGTCTGGTATGCAAGGTGGAATAAAACTGCACCCTGCATACCAGACACTCATCCATACAGAATAACAAGTACCAAGTGTCACATAAATACAGTTGTTTCTCCTGATGATGAGCACATAGTCACCCAAAACATGTAGAGATTGACAAATATACTAAGAAATAAACATACTAAGAAAAATTGTGCACCAAGTTGGCTTTATTTACAAGATTATACAGAGATGTACAGTCAACAAAACATAAACTTAGGTTAAAACTGTTACAGACTAGTAAAGAACCTGTTAAAATTCTGATGTGTGTCAGAAAGATACTACAGAACGTTCTAGAGGCATGGCTACATTATACCAAGATATGAAAGTTAACAAAATACCAGTTTTCACCAAATGTTACTGCTGTTGAGAGGAACATTTCTTGTTTGCAAAGGCGTCCATCTTTGCAAATACTCACTCAGTATAGCTTTACTGTTGTCATCTTCTACGTGTAACTAATAAGATACAGAAGGACAAAACAGTGAGCCCTACACTTTTACATACTCACATACAATAAGAATGTATGGGGAAAAGCTGTAGGTACACTACTGTAAAATTTTAAAGCTAACATTGTTTTGCTTAACTTCACTGAATAGGAATCCAAAGCTGCAGTAACAATCGACCATCACTTTTCCCTCTTTTTATGCCAGTAACAAAGGTGTAATTTGTGACTGTCAGTTACTGCTGGGTCCCACTGTTTACATGGTTTTAATATACAAGCTCTCCAGCTGATTGTGAAACCCACTCACAGAATCTACAAACCTGACTGCTAAATTCACATTAACAATCTGCATTATACTGACCTAATATAACATGCTGTGAGTTACAGGATGTGCTGTAAATGATTTACTTCAACTCCCAGGCATGCTGAACAGCTTGTGAACAAATTATTAGTAACTGTTTTTGCAGTTCTCGTTTAGGAATTGCTGACACTGTACACCTGAATTCTTTAAGTTCATCCTATATGTGTGGGTTAACCAGTAAGCTGTCCATTATTTGGCAGTCGCAGGACTGTTTACGTAATCTCATTTGTAATATAAGTTAACCGTGGATTGACTTTACCAATGTACACTGTTTCATGGACACAATTGTAAATCTGCACTGTCACAACAAAAATAGGGGCTTTTGCATAACTGTGAATTTGTATGGGTCAAACCAAGAAATTTTGCTGTAGGATAAACAGATGACTTTAATAGACTGGTTTCTTGGGATAACCATCTTAAAGGTTTTTGTGAGATGCTGTAGAATGCACTTGCATGTCATCTAATGTTTCTTCTGAAAGAACATGTAGTTACTGCCATCATTTCTACTTTAACAAGGGACCTACTGTTTCATATTTGTTCATATATCAATATAAAGTGAAACCCTGTTAAGATGTTTCTGGAAAAATTTAACACATAAGGCTTATTGAGCGGGAAAACACCTTAATCCTTTAAATACCAAGTTAAATCCCATCTGTCATCTGCTGGCATTATTAGGAGCTCACCCTATTCTCCATGTTAGCAGGATAAGGGTTAAATGATAAACCTCAAAATAATAATATTTTGTAATTCGGTACTGAAACTGACATTCCCTTACTATACTATTCCATATAAATTTCTTCTTCTTCTTCTTCTTGCTTGGCGCTACAACTCTGGTAGAGTCTTGGCCTTCTCAACAATTCCTTTCCATTTGAGGTGATCTCGGACTTGTTCTGTCCATTCTATGAGTTTCATCTTCTTCAGGTTGTTCCTGACATCGTATATCATATCCCTTCTTAACCTTTTTACTCGCATGGGTCATCGTCGTTTTATCCGCCTCCATATAAATTCCGCATTAATTAATTCATTTTAAACATCAGACAACACTTGAAGTCTTCAACTTCTTCAGTAATTTTGACATATTCTAGAAAAAAAGACAAGGATTTTTTTAAAACACAGTTGGTAGATGCAAAGCCTGTTCTTGCCACAACTGTTCTATAACTAATGATTCTGCCTTATTACATTTTGATATTTTCACCTTTTTCTGGCTCACCTGTTCAGCAAGAGACCAAGTACTGTGTCTTTGGTAAGCTGACACAGAAACAGAAAGTTATTAAGCAGTTGTTGTATTCTTCTTTTGGTTGATTCCCTGGCGTCTGGATTTTATGTCCCGACGTTTCGGAACACTCTGTTCCATCTTCATAGGTGGTGTAAGCAGGAAGAATAACCGGAACAATTGCTAGGGTATTTATGCAGGTAAAGGATTGGCTCAAAAATAGCGGAGCCAATCAGAAAGAGAGGGGACAGGGATGGGGCATGTCCGAGTAGATGAACAGTCTGTGGAGGGCGAAGACCCCCCAAGTGGGGGCCTGTAGTAAGTATGTGAGGGAGAAACAGCCCTATGTTGGAGCGAGGAGGGGGAGCCATGGGAGCACTCTCATCCCATGGCTCCCCTTCCTTGCTCCAACATGGGGCCTTTTCTACTTCATGCACTTACTAGAGGCCTCCACTTGGGGGGTCTTTGTCCTCCACTGCCTGTTCCTCTACTCGGACATGCCCCATCCCCTTCTCCCCTACTTCCAATTGGTTCAGGCTATTTTTGAGCCAAACCTTTACCTACATAAATACCCTAGCAAACTTGTCCTGGTTATTCTTACTGCTTACAATACCTATGAATATGGGAGACAATGTTCCGAAACGTCGGCACATGAAATTCAGATGCCAGGGAATCGCCCAAAATAATATTAAGCAGTTCTTTGGCATGGAAAATTTGAAGTCACAACCATTCTGTTCATAACATCAAGATTACCTTGAACTGGGTAGTTTTGATGTAATAGCGTCACTGATCACATGTTCAATAATTAATGGCTGTACAGGACAAACACAGTGCACGTGTAAGCAAGTTCAAATAAACACAAAAGGCAATTAAATTTGGCACGAATATTTCCGGTGATTGACCCAATGTTGTGACTGTAACACAGTTACACTTTACAGTTGCAATGCATTCCGTTTTAAACCCATGTTTATTTATACCATAGATTATTCAATATACGGCCATGATGCATCATGTTGCGTGATGTGCAAATGTGAAAATTAATGAACAACGCATTTGGAATGTTATGTCATTCCCCACCACAATTTTCCACGGATTAAAATTTGTGTTGTTGTACCTTTGAGCCATGCTTGAAACAGCCTGAGAGATTGAGCTTACGAACCAAGAATGTTACTTCAAAATTTTACGTTTGGAACAAATTGAATGAATGGGAAATTGTTTAAGAATGCAATGCAAAAATGTATTGGGGAGGGATCATCAAGTTCCTGTGCAGGAAATTCCTTTAAAGAGGGAAATGTATTAAAAAGGCAATGTTGTATGTTAATATGGGAAAATGTTGGTACTAAATTGTTCTGATGTCTTAGACTGGGAAACATCTTAAGCAGGGATGCCTTAAATGAGATTCACTGCATGTTGATTTGGAAGGAACAGAAGCACTGGGAAACTAATCTAAATTTTCTGAGACACTTTTTGTAGGAATTCTTCCTTATCTTGTTTTCTACAATTAAAAACAGTATATATTACACTGTACTATATACTCATGAATAGCAATTTATGTTAGAAACAAAAGGCCTGTCTGTTGCACTGTACTTATATTCACACACCATGAACAAAATTTGTCTGTCCTACCCAGATCTGTGTGACTGCATATACATAACGCAGTGTAAGTACAAACGCTGTGATAAAACCGCTGGGGATGTCTCATGCTGCACCTGATAAAATTGCTGTGTGCATGGGTCCCATCTGCAAAGAAAATCTCTGTACTAGCAGTATATTTTATTCAGGACACAGAAATATGTTATAAAACAAATTAGAATATACTTAGGATTACTACATTTCTGGACTATGTCCTTGGTCTGGTGTTCCTAACAGACCATTTCCGAAACTGTATCTGTTAACTTCCTCATGTGATAAGGTGGCATGGTAATTCTTTTATTCTTGTAAGTACAACCAACAAGATGCAACATTATACAATATTTTATATTTGAGTTTCTGTGCATCGTAAGTCTATAATATATAAAGAACCAACAAGATGCAACTTTGGACAGGATTGTTTTTTATTAACAACTGCAAGTACACTCTACATGTTTCGGACGCTTTCTGCGCCCATCATCAGGCGTACTAAAAACTGTAGTAGCAGCCACTGGTGCGTGTCATGGGTCAGGATGATGCATATCCAGTAAAGACGTTCAAGGTCCGACCGACCTTGAACATCTTTACTGGATATGCATCATCCTGACACGCACCAGTGGCTGCTACTTCAGTTTTTAGTACTCCTGATGATGGGCGCAGAAAGCGTCCGAAACATGTAGAGTGTACTTGCAGTTGTTAATAAAAAACAATACTGCCCGAAGTTGCATCTTGTTGGCTCTTTATATATTATAGTTATACAATATTCTTTATTATAGTCAATGCTCTACATGTTCCGGGTGGTTTCGTCACCCATTATCAGGAGCTCGAGAACTGTACACACAGCATCTGGCGTGTGCCAGGCTTGCTGCTACCGCTAGCGGTAGCAGCAAGCAAGCCTGGCACACACCAGATGCTGTGTGTACAGTTCTCGAGTTCCTGATGATGGGTGGAGAAACCGCCCGAAACATGTACAGCGTTGACTACAATAAAGAATATTGTATAACATTGCATCTTGTTGGTTGTTGGTTGTACTTAAAAGAACACATTAACGATGCAAGGTCACATGAACATCAAAGAAAAAGAAAGTGGCATGGTAACTATTACTTGCATCCTGTTTTAAGAGCTCATCTCTGCCTCTGGACAAATTGAGATAAGCTCCTTCTGTTAGACCCAACAGTGAATTTTTTTTTTGTTTAGTATGAAAGCAGATGCAGTTTCCAAAAATGTATTCTATTTGGAATACTAGATAATTGACAAAGTCCACAAAACCTCAGTAATCAGAAGTGTAATATAGCGTAATTGGAATCAGTGAGAATTACATTAAATATAATATGACTGTGGTATAGCTCCAGAATATTCAGTCCATTTGTACTGTGTGTTAAATTAGTGTCATTCGTGTATAGTTTGAAGCAGCTGGAGTTTCAAATGTCATCAGGAGTATTTTTAAACCATTTCAGTTTATACGACATTCTGTGTATAATATTAACAAGTTTTACATCCTGAAAACAGAAATTATTTATGACTATGGTGTTATCATTCTTCACATTCTGTCCAGTCATGTAAGGACAAAATTGACATGTTTATAAATTCATATATATAGGTAAATGTGAATGAATACAGATGTGTATGAAGAACAGGAAGTTGCACAAACAGTCTGGACATCATTCAGTGGAAACTCCGAATATATTGTTGCAGTGCAATGTACATATTTCACTGCAAGAAAAAGAAGCTGGATATGTGTGTTCCTGATTTGGTGACATTCCGTCAACTGTTACTGCCCTTTCTATTTTACTGACAGACAATACATTTATATGAGATTTGAAGTTCTTGTTGTGGTGACTATGAAGATCTCTGCCTTCTGGACTATGACACTTTGTACTGTAGTCAGAATTTACTTGCTTTTGGAGGAACCTCCTGGTTTAACCCTCATAGTTGAACAGGTCTTCTACTCAGAAAATGGAAGAACCAGTTGCCGCCAAAACATCAGGATATTTCTACCAGAATACACGGTGTCACATGAAGAAACGCAGTAATCTTTATAATTTATTCAGTGTTTACTCTTCATCTCTTTATTTTTTGTGAATGATATTTGTGTATGCAAGGGCAGTATTAAAGACTAGTTTTCATTCCTGGAATATTTTATGAGACTCATAATGTAAAATACATGTTTATTTGCCTTCATATGGGCATCTGATACATTTTTTTAATTTTCCTAAAATTCCAATAGGGAATCCTCCCAGTATGTAGATTAACACACACACACACACACACACACACACACACACACACAGGACGTTTCAGGACAAAACTTTTCACACCCACAGCGCATCAGCCTCTGCCAAAATCAAGCTTAATATCACACTTACCAAGACTTGCATAGATGAATGTTAATAGTTTAAATGCAAGAATACTCTTATAATGAAAGCCAATGAGATGCACTGTTTCTCATATTTATTTGATAGAGTACTTTATCAAATGAATTTGAGAAACAGTGTATCTTGTCTTTCATGAGATGTGCTATTTCTCCAATTTATTTGATAAAGTACTTTATCAAATAAATCTGAGAAGCACTGTTTCTCATATTTATTTGATAGAGTACTTTATCAAATAAATTTGAGAAACAGTGTATCTTGTCTTTCATGAGATGTGCTATTTCTCAAATTTATTTGATAAAGTACTTTATCAAATAAATCTGAGAAACAGTGCATCTCATTGGCTTTCATGAGATGTGCTA
>JGI20166J26741_11410003_pt1 | contig 13820 bp, 12 predicted proteins | sample TergutCu122P5_FD_26741 | JGI IMG/M metagenome (IMG submission 26741)
TAATGACAATGCTGAAAATTTAAATAAATCAACAAATAACATTTTCGAAGACAGAAAGTTTACCGAAGTCCGCTATTTATTTAGGTTTTATATAAGTCAAATACTCATGTGTTTAATGCATAAGAGTGGAAAGATGCATTCAAAGCGTATTTAGCGAAATTATTATATTATCCTACCAATTGCGGTCTGAAACTTTGACGGTGGTAGCAAATCGTCGAATGGAGACCCATATATTTGGTCTCACTTATGAGCACTAGACCCGAAAAGAATCCGATATTTCAGCGACATGTCGGAACAGGCTGACTGCAAGCAGTGTTTCCAAGAACATAAGCACAGACTTAATATGTTTTCACGAGTAATTTAAACTGTACGGACTTACTTAGTTAGGTCACTTTTTAGAGTAAAAGGAACCCAGAGTTTTGGAAATTGGAATTAACAACGGGTGTAGGAAACAAGAGAATTCGGTGCATGTGGGTTGCATGAGAGATCCAATCAGACAATTCAGTTTGACAATGTTGCCCACATCAATAATAGTACTCAGCAAGGATTTACACATATCATGTGGAAGGTCGGAAGGATCTGGTAGGCTGTTTGATTTCTATATTTTCAGATTTTTACTTGATCAAAGCTTGGGGGTTGCTTTGTTGAGTTGGTTTTGAGGTAATAATTTTGACTTTTTCTTCTGCCCTGGTTTTAGACCCTTGTGGGAAGTTTCCATAGCTTATTTATATATTTCTATTAACTCATGCTGATAAAATCTAATCCTAGAAGCGCCTGTCACTGTAGATAACGAAATAGAGTTTTCCATTGATTGAGAACAGTTAGATATATGTCTCCGTATTGTTCCACGTATAGTTATGCCAGAATGGACTGTATTACTGTTTTATCCTAATCATTTCTACTGATGTGTATTGCCATATGCTTGTTACTACTCGTGTAACTCTAGAGCTCAAGTCGCCGGCCGTGGAATAGTTCTAAGAATTCTGTACACGCTCATGTTCGCTGCGATAGCAGAGCGGCCTCGAGTGCAGGGTTGGGCAATCAAGACGACTAACAGTCGTGGGACCGTCAGTTGATGGTGAATCATTAGTACTTTATTTGCAACCTTACGTTGCATTACTCAGACACTCTCAATCAAGCAGTCTCTGGGACAAGACTCCCAACATCATCTGGCGAGTCTAGCGGCAGCAGGGGTGCCTAATTAGTCCCCTCTTTCTTGTGTGTACCTACTAATTATTAGTAAAGACTATCAATGGAAGTGTGTGAAAGTTACACTGCATAGTCATCACCACTCCCTCACTCCTACTAAGCAACGAAGTCGGGTCCACTCCCTGACCGGACAATATCTGAGATACGTCCGATCAGCGTCGTTTCTTTGGTGGATGCAACAGAAGCTTCTTTATGGTGTCAGATGTGGGGTACGAACCCACGCTCTCAGAAGAGGACCATAAAGAAGCTTCTGTTGCATCCACCAAAGAAACGACGCTGATTGGACCTATCTCAGGTATTGTCCGGTCAGGGAATGGACCCGACTTCGTTGCTTAGAAGGAGTGAGGGAGTGGTGATGACTATGCAGTGTAACTTTCACACACCTCCATTGATAGTTTTTACTAATAATTAGTAGTTACACACAAGAAAGAGGAGACTAATTAGGCACCCCTGCTGCTGCTAAACTCGCCAGAGAATGTTGGGACGTCTTGTCCCAGAGACTGCTTGATTGAGAGTGTCTGAGTAATGCAACGTAAGGTTGCAAATAAAGTACTAATGATTCACCATCAACTGACGGTCCTACGACTGCTAGTCGTCTTGAGTGCCCAACCCTGCACTCGAGGCCGATCTGCTATCGCAACGAACATGAGCGTGTACAGAATTCTTAGAACTATTCCACGGCCGGCGACTTGAGCTCTAGAGTTACACGAGCAGTAATAACCATATGGCAATACACATCAGTAGAAGTGATTAGGTTAAAACAGTAATACAGTCCATGCTGGCATAATTGTACAACATTTTATCTTCACCTGAGGAGAGGAATAATTTCAGTTTTCCAAAAGCTGGTGTGTTTTTGAGTAAGAGACGTTTGATGAAACCCACAAACATAACAATCCTAAATATTTTTCGGTGCTTTGTTGTGCGTGACGTTTCGCAATATTAGTATCAGCTAATCGGAAGTTAATATTTACGAACTGAAAATCTGGAGTAAATAATAAACTGGCTTGAAAAAACCATCACGCCTTGCTACATTTCATAACCCCTTTTGGTCATATTTTAAAAAGAGTTAAATGCACTTCTTTTGACAGTATTATTTGAATTGGTTATCAGTTGATATTAATGCGTTTCTTCAGTTGGAAAGAACTTACATGAACGACCTGTATTACCCTCGCACTTATCATATTACAGTGATCAATTTTACTCGAATACAGGTCTATCGATAATCTGGGTAAGAGGGAAATTCCTCAGATATATATATAGTGGTATATGAGAGAAAAATTCGTCACGGTACATAAAGTTTTACACATTTATGCATTTAAAATAATACCAACCTTTGCAGAAACCACAGCTAAGAAGAAGATTGATGAAGCTAAACAGGGAGCATTCAACCAGATTATAAGAAATCCATTATTTTTAAGTATTCTTCGCAATATTTATTTATATTTGTTATCCTTGAATATTTTTTTAGGACAGCCGTACCTATCTTACTGTGCTTGGCAATAAACACCGGCCATACCAAAATAAACGACTACTACTACACTGATATTTTCTAACTGGCGTGAAATTTATCACATACTTATCCTTAAATGACATGCGTTGATTCGGTATTTTGTGTGGAACAATGTTTAACAACAAATGACGTTGTTTTTAACACCCACAATTGCTAACCACTTCCTGTCGGGGGAATAATACTATGCACCAAGCCGGGTAGTTCTCACGCTGCTAATCGGACACATTGAAGGGCTCTCTGTGTCTCCATTTTCTATTACGTTGGTTCCATGGGAGCATCAATTGTTTTGTACGATAAGTACACTAAACACAGTTTCTTAAAAAAATTGCTGTCGTGAATTCGGAAGAAAGTTTCTTGATGAACATTTTAGAAACAGAAGAGCAATTTCCAATTAAGTGAAAAGAGCCTGACCAACAGATTGCATTATGTGCAGCAACAGAACACACAGAAGACTTGTACTAGCTTAGGAAGAATTCAACGAAATTTATGCTACATTGGAGACATCTCAAACAAAATCATTGGTTCGATTTGCACAGAAAACGGCAGTGTCTGTGTCGTCAGTACGAAATGCAACAAAACTGCTGAATTTGTATCCAAAAGAAACAAATGTGCTTGTGGTGTAGATGGTAAAGCAAGACGGAATTTTGTGAACTGGTATCTGTATGGGTTGCTTGCTGTAGAAATATATTCTACTTCCTTTCTTTAACTATATAGCTCTGTTTCACCTCATTGGACGCATGTATTTTCAGATATATGGTTTCCCACCTTAATTCACGAAGAGTCAATACGTGATGTTGAGTTTATTATGTGTGTGTGTGTGTGTGACTGCGTGCAGGAGCGCGTGCTCTGGTTGCAGCTAGGTTTATTGCTTTTTTATTCCGACATCGTAAAATTACAACAATATTTTACACACTTTCTGTCGTCATTTTCTATTATCTGTCCTTTCTCCAGCAAGACACTGCAACAGGTCACACCGCAATCAATTTTGTATGTTATTCAAGTAGTGTTTTGTTGACAACAATGAACAGGGGTTGTTGTCTTTTGGTTTGTCAGATATGACCACGTGAGGTTTTTACTTACAGACATGTTAAAGGATAATATTTACAGTTATAGTCCTGGTGCTGAAGACCAATCTGAAAGAAATTATTCAGAATATAATTTTTCTTTTGCTCTGGCAGTACTGCGGCATTCAAAGAACATTTCTTTGTTGACACATGTCTGCAGGTTGATGAAAACCATTTCAAGTAACTTCTTTAAGGATGATGAACACAAACTCTAATACAAAAGGCAAAACACAAAACTAAAACGCGTGGAGCCCGATTCATAGAAAGCTGGAACAGCAGCAATTGAATGGGTGTTCCTACCGTCAAGCATCACATTCCGTGTATGGAGTGAAGCGTGGTATCATACAAAACATTTCCCTATAAAATCTGCTACAGACTCTATTAGTCAACAGTCACATAAAACCATATGTAACTGAAATATATTCTTCCTTTAGATACATAAATAAATAAATATAAATTACCGAAAATTTAACGATGCCGCTAAGGAAGGAGTTACTGAAAGATACCAGTTAATGTCTATAGCTTGCGATGGTTTAGATACGAGATATCAAGTTAAAATTTACTTGCCTTTTGAACGTGGGAACATGGAGAAACAGCCATATTTAATAGCAGGTTTGGTGTGTTGTGTAACAAGAACACTGGAACAAATTCGTGTTAAAATGTTAGGACTATATACATAAGGTTGCAGTGAAGGTGAGACTCAAGAATCGGCAATATTGCCGAGCATCCGGACAATAAAACTGAATTATATGTATTGCAGTATCATTCGCTGTCTTGAAATGGGAGAAAGTTTCTGTATGGAAAGAATGGAATCTGTTTTACAGAATTAGATGGAATGCTTCAACTTTACTACTCTGCTGCTCCACTTTGACAAGTAAATAAATAAATAAAGTAAATTCCTTCCTTCGGGATATACCACACCGAAAAGTATTTAATAAGGAAATTATGGTATTCAGTAAATTAACTTTTCTGCTTTAGAATAGCCAATTCGATACGATGAAAGTTTCATAATTACGTAACTTCCACGTTTGTAGCGGATTTGCTGTTATTTATGCTGCCTTCAATTGAAGTTACAGCTTAATTTTTTATGCAACTTGTTATACGAAAATTACGTTTTCTCAGACTGTTCAGAGAATTGTTGTTATTTGCTTATCATTGTCCCTTGTTGTAAGCTGATGCACAGTTCAAAGCTGCAATGCATCGTAAGGGAGATTCCAATATGTATGTTAGAATTACGATGTAAGTTAAATATGTTTTCAGATGGTTTTGTTGATTGATTTTTAGAAAATGTGTTTATGAACTTACATCTTTTTCCTTTAACATTGCTACAGTCTTGAAGAGAATCAGACTTCTACATATCAGTTACATTTCGCCGAGGTACACAAACTTCGCCTATTTCCAGAATGATTTGCACACCTAAACTACATATTTGACCCACATCTTTTCAATTACGACTTGTTTACTGAGAAGTTTAAATTGATTCCATGATCCTCTTGAATATGGAAACCAAAAATACTACGAATTTGTGCCATACGAGAATTGGTTAAAAAGTTATTGCCTTTGGGCGTCGCTTTCTCTCTCTCTCTCTCTTGTATGGAATCCCAACTGTGAGTTATCATTACTTTGATGTGTAAAGTAGCGGTCAGTTCCGTTTCGCCTCGCAACTACTTCCGGGCTATTTTATGCGTAAGTTTGTATATATATATATCTGTTGGAGTGTGGGCTAGTGACGTGAATTCCAACTGAGAATTATGTCCTACTGTACCATAACTGTGAGATAATGTAATCATCAAATGAAAGCAGGATACATGTAAAAAAATATGCACAGTTTTTTTTGCAATATATTGTGTACGCCACATTCTTAATCCTCTCATTCCCTTTTATAAATATCCACTGCTTACATTTTTTGACTTACGTAGTTTAAGCCTTGTAATCTTGGAGAAAATGTCGGAGTTTGGATTGTGATGAAGAAGTTTATTCCTGGGATTTCACTGGAAATGAGAAAAAGTGTCTTGGAATGTGTGCCTTGTCATGTTTCTGGAACTTGAAACACATATTAAATTTTCTTCCTGTGGAGTTAGGTGTTTTTAGTATTAGAAATACCAACAATCATTATGTGTTTTGGATACACTGTTTTAAAAATAGTAGTTCTGCGTGGTCACGGATGAGAGGCGGCGGTGTGCACGGACTGTACCGCTCTCCAGGGAACACCTCGCTCACTCGCTGCAGGCTACTGTCTCTCTGTGTCTACCCCTTCCTTCCCTTTACTGCACTGAATAAGCTAATGGATCCTGAAAGATAGGGTTTCCATGTACCCAGAGATTTTAATTGGTGGAATGGATGGGCATGGCCGATGCTTACACTTGCAATCACAATTATACCCAGACCCCACCCCATTATCGCGTCCGGTTTAAATTTTAGCCACGATTAATGGATTTTCAACAGTTCTATTTTATATTAAATAAGTTAACAAACTGAATGTCAGGAAATGTTATTAGACAGGTCACGGTGGTGAATTTTTAGTTAGCAAAACTTATTTGTGGAGATGAAAAAAACAATGCTTGGTAGCTCACGGAGGACTTACAAGGAAAGTCAGATGAATTAAATTACTTCCTTCCATTCGTTAATAAGCTGAAGCGGTTCTATTTGAAATGTGCGATTAAAAACTTACTTCATGTCCGATTTGTATGGGAACCAACAGTTTCACAATTCAATATAAAGAACTTTGAGTGAACATGGACAATCCTGTAAGCATGATAAAGTGGCTGCCACACTCGTACTTCCTCAAGCTTTGTACAAATATCGACACTCCAGGTTACGAGCAACTGTCAGGTTGCATTAATGTGACTGTCGTCAACTGTGCGCCCTGAGTGCTGTCAAACTGCATTTTAATGTTAGAAGTACAATGCAAATGGCATTCATCTAACTTTCAGAACGTAAGTAACCTATAGTTACTGTCCACAGGCACTAACTTTATTAATTTGGTCACAGATGAACAGAAATGGAAATTTCTCTGCTTCGTATAGTACAACTGGATTTTGTGTCACCTTTGTTGGACCTTCTTTGGGCAGAGACAGAAATGAAATTACGAAGCGCACTATGTTTAGCGAAATCTTCGTGGTATATGTGGGACTGACAGCTGAAGAAGACGTCATCCTTTGTCCTTTTTGGGAAATGTCGCTTATGGTCCCTAACATTCTCAATAATTCAGAATGTTTGTCATTTCTGTATGTATGTTCTTCCTTTTGTAGCAAAGAATTGACACTTTAATTTCAAGTCGAAATAGCCTTTTAAAGCCTACTAGTAACATTCAACAATTTTACGCTCTGCCCACACTCTATTGATTTGTTTTGAATTTATCTCAGAACAAAGAGCGACTTGTACCACTTACACCATAAACTGATTGGTTTTTATATCGGAGATGCAAAGTGTTTACTGCGCGGTACGAACTGGGCCTTTAAATAAAACAGTCTGCATTCGTCTTGAAAAGGTTAATTAATTAATTTTTTTTCAGGTGACAAATTTCAGGTAATATGGCCAAAAGAATATTTTTCAGAACGTAGCTCGTGATGAAAGTCTTAAGCCCATAACATTTACATGTATTGAAATGTTCCATAATGGGTGCTCATGTCGGATATGTTGTAAAACTTCCGTATGTGATGAAGACGGAGAATCTAAGTGTGGCCATATTCTTTTCCAGTGTCTCATGGTACATGTGTATCTGAGAAAACTAAATTAAAATTACAGTGTGATAAATTGTTTGTGTGTAGTGGGAAAGAATATGAAGTTTCACTTATTTTTCAAACGTTGAATTAGATGGATGCGGATGGTCAGCTGTGCGCACCAACCACCTTTCCTCTTCGTTCATATCGTTACTCAGAGAAATTGATGAAGCTTAGAGCCACCTTACATAAAGAGATTTAAAAAACCTCCAGTAACCTAACCTTCTCTAAATCGAACCACGGCCATTCCTTCATAAACATTTCCTTAACTGTGTGAGATATTATTATTATTATTATTATTATTATTATTATTATTTGTTATCACATTTTGTACAGTATATTTACAGTTATACAATCAAAGAAGCTATAATTATAATTATAATTATTATTAGTAATGTAAGATCCTGTCTTTTCATGACATTGTTTATTTACTGACCCTGTGAGGAGTAGTGACAGTGAAGACTTCGGAAAACTTTGTATGTAACTAGGGGGGTTTTCCCAGTTACATCTACAATATTTCAAAATTTTCGTTCGTGACATAGGAACTGAAAGTATCACGTGACTGAGTAACATCATTGACAGACTCTTGGCCACACACGTAGAAAAAATATTTTTTTTTATTTCAGCATGTCTTGGACGTTCCTATTGTTTGTATTGATATTAATCAATTATATTAATTCTTCTTACTTAATTACGGACGCCCTTTTAAATGCGTCGGTTATACAGCATCTTATTAGAAGGGACTTGATAAAGAATGTTGATTACATAAATATTTACAACGATGATCCAGGGTCCTTTATACATAAGAATTGTTCATATCAGCCTTGTTTTTGTTTCGAAGAAATTAAATAATTTTGTGGGGTTCGGTAGAAAAGATTGTAATTACTTGTCCATATTTTACCTTAGGATGATTTGTACTATTTCTTATCGCATTTTCTTCAGGTCATTTGGTTTGGTCAATATTAACAATGACTTACCTGCACGCTACATGAAACTTATAGTTTCACTTGCGTCAAGTCCAGCAGTAGAAAACAGGAACACAAGGATAGCAAGAATACCATTTCTTGCTCTGACCGAATGCTGTTAACGTCGTTTCCCTACATCCATGCAGTCATTAGGCCGTCCCGAGACGACAGACCGATAGTCAGTCGCCTTTTGGAGCGAGGCGATATCTAGGTCTCTCGGGAGCTCATTGCACACCCACTCGGGTTACCTTGCATGTCGATTTGTCACCCTCTCTACCCTCTGTGTCCCCTGTCGTTCTGGAGTGCTGCTGATGTCATGAATGATACGTGTGACAAGGTTCCTAGCGTTTGCACTCGTCATGAAATTTTAAGCAATGCTTTCCGCATGCTATATATAGGATATGTATGTATATCGATGGACAGCATTGTGTTGTTTGCGAAACTTTGTGCCGTGTTGCTGCTCTCTAATGTGTCACCACCCGCCTATGTTAGTTTGATTTTGGTCAGACACGCTGACTTCAAACCCCAACCCCTATTTCTACCATCACTCAACCACTCCTCCATCAACTTCATCCCCACACCCATTTCTGACTGTCCAGTATCTCTCCTGTTAGTACAGTTTACTTGGTCACACCGAATTTCAGTTCTGGATCATGGAACTTTCATATGCTCTTACACCAGACAAAGACTGAAAAAAAAAATCCGAAAAATCCTACATTATTTTTCAAGTTATGAAAGAGTTTACATCAGGAATATCCTCCATCATCTTTTACTCGTCCCTTTTCTTCCATTCCTACTTTTTCTGCTTTTCCCCCTCTTCATGTTTATAATCCACGTCCATTACCATCATCTTAATCTGTTTCTTGTTTATCATAAAACCATGAACAGGTACGAGTATGTGTGTTGTGCTCCTGTGTAAGGAAGCATGCATTTTTCTGAACTTTACAGTTGGTCTGATGCTCACGAATTGAAAGAATAGCCTCATGCACGATCATTCTCGTTAACGTTTGTTATATTTGAAAGGGCTTTGTTATTTCAGAATAAACAAACTTAGAATTTTTGTTTACCCGCACCGTAGAGAGTTGATGAGTGCTAGAAACTGGGCAGCTATTCTGCTAGTCATTAGAACACATTGTACTGTTTCGGTCCGACATGCGAAATGTTTTGCCGATATATAACACTGCTCGACAAGACATAACGTTAATCTCATGCTCAAATTATGAGGTGTTATTTATGAAGTAGGAAAGAGAAAGCCTTATGTGGGGACCACGTTCGTTCATCCGTCTGTGACCTAGGATAAGCGACTAAATTGTTTGTCGGGTTTTCATGAAATTTGGTATGGGTGTTCTTTATAAAATTTCAAACAAGCACGAGTTTCGCGAAAATCGCCTCGGGGACAGTCATACTAACCTTCAGGACTAAAGTTTTACTTTTTTTTTTGCCGATTTGGAAGACATTTGGTACGGAAGGTTTATACGAACTGCCGTTAAGTAACTCTGTATTTCGTAAGAACTTGTGCAGTGAAAGTCATCCTTTACGGATGGACGTAAATAATACTTCTCCTGCAGGTTCTAAATTTTTCACTGGGGCACGCTGTGGCTCAGTTGGATGAGGCACTGCGCTACAAGCCGGATGGTCACTCATTCGATTCCCGATCATGTTAATTTAAGTTCTCAGTGACATTAGGTCACATTATGGGGTTGTTTCGGCCTCTAATACAAATGAGTACCACGAATATTTCCTGGGGGTAAAGGTGGCCGTTGCGTAGGACAGACAACCTTACCACCTTCATGTGCCAACTGGCTTGAAATCTAGGAGCCTTAACCTCCTGGAAACCTCAGGGCCCCTTCAGACTCTGCACTTTTATCTAAATTTTTCATGCAATCTGAAAAAGAAATTTTGGTACAGGAAATGCACATCAAAATTTATTGAGCGATTATGGGTTTCGTGAAAAAAATGGCTCAGTGAAATTCTTACCTTACTTGGTGGCATAAATTCTGTCTCTACTTTCCTAATTATTTTCCGACTTGGATGAACTTCAATGTAAGATATCGACATTTATGAGTTAAAAATAGGGAAGGTGAGGAAGGATATTTGTTACCGAGAAACCTTATGAAATTTTGAGAGCGAAGAACACCTGGATAAAACTTGCGTTCTGCTCACGGAGTACACCATTTTTTATCTTGTTATGAGTACATAATAACTTGACTTAAATATTTAACAATATAAACTCAGTTATAAGTACTTTTAAATATTATACCAAAGCATATTCTAACAATGCGCTGAATTTTTTTCCTTAATGCTGGACATTTTTTGTTTTTTTGAAGTGAAATTCTAAAACAATGTCTTATGTAGAGAACTTTTCCGTCCGTCTGTAACCTAGTATCGTAGCCGATTTGGCTGTACCGAGTTCAAGGTGACCTTGTTTTGAGAGATTCTTGATCAGCTAGAAGAAGAAAATGGTACCAAGTCGTCCAAACCTGCTATTCATATTTGTGGAATTTCTGGCGAACCTGTTAAGTTCTGTGTATGTGTCACTGAAAATCCAGTTTATGCGTTTGAATATAAGTAGTAGGTACGCTGAGGTTGACGTTAAGCCCTCAGTATATTTGTTATGTGATACAGGCTTTCTTTGGAGTACACATTTCCAGTCTTGTTTTTATAATAAAGTGCCAATTTATCGTTGATTGGTGACGTGTACAAAATTTTGTCATTGTTAGTTAGAGGAAGCTACTCACGCATCATTAATCTTTAGTTAATTAAAGTAGTCTAATCATGCTAAGGTATTTGTACCCCAAACAACGTTCCTATGAAGAATCAAAATCGCTTGTTGTGATGTGATCATAAGAGCTAGTACTACACGCAACAGAAGAAATAATTGCTAAAAGCAGTCATCTGCAATATCGCCTTTTTCCATGAGTTAGCCTCTTCCTTGTCCATGTGATCTCAGCCAGCATGCCAGTCATAATCTCTGATCTCTGAAAATTTGGCTTTAGGTAAATAATAATGTCTTTCTTCGAAATGTCAGAATTTTTGTACTGAATTGTTTACTTTTTCTCAAAACAGTTCAATTGCATTCAGTTCCAGCTGTTAGTGCGGTAGCCGAAAGCTGTGTCCATGATAAATCAGTATTTCGTCCATGAAGTACGTAGACTGGAAATGAAATCAGAGAAAAATGTTTTCAGCAAATTTTGGCCAAAATTCCGCCGCGACAGCTGTTTGTGACAATTAAGGGCCGTATTATAGTGAACAGTACACTGAGATGATATTCTGGTGTGCCTTGTGCTTACGACTTGCTGTTGTTTTCTCTTGTGCCCTGTCTCGGTTAGATTTGTGCACATTTTTCACTTCAGGTTTGTTACAAACTGAACACCTAACACGGGAAGGCCAGCGTAAGGTGAGAGATACAGTGATAAAAACTTCGTTGTTAACAGAACTTCACATGTTTTCTCCGCAAGGCAGGTGAAGAGGGTAGTGACATTAATCACGCTGTCAAGGTCAAAGACTTTTTCTAGAGTCGATCATAGTACTTTGCCAATTGCTTTGCCACGCCTTTATTAGCCTAGTTATTGGTTGATTGTGGAGCATAACTTACACCCCCCACGTATTTGCATATCAAAGAATTGTGTTACCAGAATCAATTGGCTCTGAAGCCAGATGGATGCCATGGACACACATGTTGATGTGTAACATTCTCTGCTAATTTCATTAATGAGTCTTCATTATACGCCCAGTAATTTACTGTGCGAACTTTCGCGGGTGTATTTTACTTATGTATCGATGCTTTATTTGCAGACTTCTATAGATGGAACCCTTCAAGAAAATAACTTATCTTAGTGCAGACAGAATAAGCGCTCGTGTGTGAGACCATATTTTTACCTGCTATTTTACTGCATACTCTAGTGAATTTTGGGATTTCGCTTAGTGGTGACGCTTAAATATTCTTAATAATAAGGAATATAGAGACAAAAAAACCATAAACCGATATTACTTTGTGTTGTGGTGAAAGTTTAATAGTGTACGACAGTAAGCCGAAGGAGAAGGGGGAGGGGGCAATTATTTCTCTTCTTTTCCTTTCTACACTTAACCCAACTGTTTGTTTCTATTCGGTTTTAAAATTACTAAAAGTCACCATAAAGACTGTTTAATATCAGCTGACTTGAGCCGAGTATTCGTAACAATTACTGTACCTTAATTACGTAATATTATGTATTTTAACGAGTAATATGCTTTTTGCATGGTACGAATCGTTCATTTTAATGACTGATAAAAATTAAATACATACGTTTATAATTATTAAGGAAACAGTATATCTGTTGTATCAAATATGTTATATTAGTTTTCCTTTTTCACTTGTCAGCGTATGTTAAATATAGTAAGAGATATGGAAAGACAGTTATTATTTTTCAGGGCAGTGGCTGCTCTGTGAACCAACTGTCCTGTCATTGAAGTACCTTATATTTTGCTCACTCAGTTTATTTGCATTTTTAATGTGACAATAAACGTATATTATTTCTGTAAACAGCATTAATTTTTTACTTTGTAGTGGACGCTGTTTCGATTGTTAGATAAAAACGAGGTTTCTGAACATTCGTGGTTCAGAGGGCACAATTGTTCGTCCCATGAACTTGACTTCTCACTCTAGTTTAAACGTATATTGAAGGTGTTCTAGAACAGGGCGCTGAAAAGAACCAAACAACGAGTAATTTATGGGAGGACGGAGAAAAGCGCATTATAAGGAAATTCAAAATTTATACTTTTCACCGAATTTTAGCACGGGGAATGATACAGGCTGGACATATGACACACGTGGGGAAGTGAGAACTGTATATAGAACTGCGGTTTTCAACTTGAGGAGAAAATATACGTTGGAAGTACCAGTCATAGAAAGGAGGATGATAATGAAAAGTGCCTTGAAGGAACTGGGTGTTAATACCGGGCTAGAGCCATCGTTCTCTGGATATAATTCCTTAGTTTAAAGTTACACGATTAGATCTACGGGATGATTTGCTGTAAGTTGTTGAATCAAAGAGTTTTGATATATTTCCCGGATCGTGACGTCAATTTGCAAGTACCAGTGGAATTAATATAGTGAAGGAGATATAAATTATTATGATAAAATGCTATTATTGTATGCAATAACACTACTGAAGACACAGTATATATGAGGGTTGGAGCTTTAATAGTGGCAACTATTATTTACAACTGATACAAAATAGATACATGTTTCGAAGTTTTACTGTCCTTCATTGTAGTCACCGGCATTGTGTACAACCCGTTACCAGCGATGTGGAAGTCGTAGGATACCTTTAGCAGCGCCTGTTGTGTTGATAGTTCGAATGGAGCGGTC
>JGI20166J26741_11411115_pt1 | contig 13820 bp, 9 predicted proteins | sample TergutCu122P5_FD_26741 | JGI IMG/M metagenome (IMG submission 26741)
AGTTAGTTTGATGTTAAGTACAGATATTAACATTACAGAAACCACATATTCCTGCCAGTTTTAATATGTATTTGGTAATCAGTAAGTGTGTAACAGCTGCAAAAGTTTCAAACTTCTCTGGCCATTATCTCTGTAACTGTTCAAATTTGGACATAGGTGTTTTGGGTTATATCGATATACTTTAACATAAGGAACATCCTCCCGAAGTCTGGCACATTCCTCCTGGGACACCCTGTATAATTTTTGGAAGATTATTAATGTACAAGAGAAAGAATAGAGGTCCAAGCATCAAGCCTTGAGTGACTCCATGTTTAACTGACTCCCATTTAGAGGAATATTTTGTAGAATTATTTTTTAACAAACTCTCTGGTACCTATCTTTTTAGTAAGATTTAATTATTCTGTTAGCTTTACCTGAGATGCCATAAGACTCCATTTTTTACAACAATATATCATGATTAACACAGTCAAATGCTTTCTGTAGATCACAGAAAACACTGCCCACCAATGGTTTAATTACAAAATTTGCCTCTGTTATTGTAAGCGTTGGGGATCCCACAATGCGTAGTGTATTCTGTGTATGGATCTAAAACACGAGGGCCCAAAGATGATTCAGTAGAATCGAAACATGTACCCCTAATATCACATTATATGTTTAACATTACTACTGTTGTGTTTGACTGACCTTCACCTCCGTTTACTGTAAAAGTATATAACAGGAACTGAAATTGCTTAATACAATGAAGAAGTTGGATTACTTAAAAATAATAGAAACAAATTTAAATAAGGAATATTTCACACAACATGGTTTGCATATGAATGCAGCTGGTAAGGAATGGATGGTGAGGTTGATAGCAAGTAACATAAAACAAACCCTGACAAGACAGACCCCCCCCTACACACACAGACAGACACACACACACACACACACACACCAGCTTAAAACAGAAAAAAGATCACATGGAGTTTAGTTTTGAAGAGGTAAATTCAAATACTCAAAGTGATAGTGCATTAGAATTTAAAGGTATTGTAATGAGGACTTCAAGAAGACAATGAATAATACCAATGACAAGACATGAAGTTGTTTTATGGATAGTGGGTTCATCAAAGGTAATGTATTACCAACTAGGGAAAGAAACAGTGAGAATCGTGTCCTATTGCATAATACAGTATGTAGTAGTAGTAGTAATAACCATGTACTTTTGGCCAGGTATGCATCTGATTTATTACACAATTATACAACATTAGTGAATTGCATACCTTTAGTTGATAACCTTTTAAATCAAACAAATGACAACATTAAACCAAAGCAAGTGACAGTAAAGAATGCATTCTTCATATTACTTATCTGATAGACAGTAATTAGAAATCTGTCACCAGAATGTAAGGGGATTTAGGAAAAAAAGTAATGAACTTGCATGTCACATATACTCTGACCTACCTCATTTATTGTCTTCCAAAATATCACTTAAAAGAAATAGAATCAAATCATACATACATAGAAAACTACTTTGAGCTAAATATTGCAGAAAGTCTATTTAGAAAGGTGGTGTTGTTCATAAAAGTCTAAAATTCACTGCCATAAATTTAGATGCATATTGTTCTGACCAAGACATTGAAGCTTGTGTAATTGAACTTGATCCTACATGTGTAAACATTTGGATGTTAGCTATTTATAGATCTCCAGTGGGTAAAATTAATAATTTTATAACTCAGACATTGTACTCCAGACGAGATCTTATATAAATGTAAATTACCTTAATGACAGTGACAGGAAAAGTCAATGGGATGCTCTGTTAAACTCTTACAGTCTTTGTAGTACAGGTAATTTTCCTACAAGAATTAATAGTGATTCTAGTTCTGTTATTGATAATATTTTCATTGATATCTCTCAGATGGATGACTATGAGACAATTACTGTCATGAATGGACTTTCTGATTTGGATGCACAATTTATAATTTTAAATGATATTCAGAGCAAACCATATGAGTATCAGTCTTATTTTAAAAAAAAATGGATACTTACATTATTACAGACTTTCAAATCAAACTAAGCTATGAAAAATGGGATTCTGTTTTTAATGGCGTTGAATTGGTGATGATGTTAAAGTAATTTTTAACTCTTTTGAAACACACATTTAAGGATTCTGTTTATTCCAGTTTCCCATGAGCACAGACAACATAGCAGCAAAAAATACTTCCTGGATGTCAGGAATAAGAACTTCATATAGACAAAAGGAGAACTCTACTTAGAGAGCAGAAGTAGTGATAATTCAACCATAAAAGAGCATTACAAATCCTATTGCATAATATTGTCAGGTGTTATTAAGGAGGTTAAAAGATTAAACTGTGATATTCAGATAATAAATTTGAAGAATACTGCATGGGAGATTGTAAAATTGGAAATGGGCACAAACGCTAATAATGATAGTATACACTCTTTAAATCTTGGTGGCAGAATGATCGGTAACAAACAAGATACAGTAAAAAGAATTTTCTTTCAATAGCTGACAACATTAATGTTAGTAATACATACAGTAATGTTAATAGTCCTAAATTAACAATAGTTCCATGCAATTTATATCACAAATTTTTATGATATCATATCCAAATATAAAACATAAGCCCATATCGACTAAAGAAACTGAACAAATAATCAAATCTCTTAAGTCATAAATTCATATGGGTATGATGAAATTTCTAGTGAGTTACTAGAAATAAGATCACCCTTAAATTATATATGTAATAAAACTCTCTCCATTGGTATCTTCCCTGATCAATTAAAATTTTCAGTAGGAAAGCCTTTATGCAAAAAAAGGTAATAAAAACAATGTATCCGACTATTGACGCGTATCGCTTTTAACATCATTCTCAAAGGTTTTTGTAAAGGTAATGGGTTCAGGACAAAATCAACAACAAATAGGCCACTTACACATGAACTAATGAAATTTTGAAGGCTTTGAAAAACAGATTAATAGTGATACGCATTTTTTGTGATCTTGAAGAAGCTTTTGATTCTGTCAACCGTGACATATTACGGTCTGAATTGGAACTTTGTGGAATAACTGGTATAGATATAATAGTAATATACCTCATAAATCTTGTCTAATTGGTAGATATCAAACAGCACTAATATACAATAAGAATCGTGGTTATAGCACCCTTTCTAACTGGACACTAATTGAACTTGGTGTTCCTCAAAGTTCAGTTTTTGGCCCCCGTCTTTTCTTCTTTGTATAAATGAGCTACCTAAGATTTTAAATGACGAATCTGTACTGATATTATTTGCTAATGATACTAGTATATTATTTACTAATTTCAATCTCACTAATTACAGTAAGGATATCCATACAATTTTTGAACTTATAAATAAATGGTATAAAGGAAATATTCTCTCCTTAAATTTAGAGAAAACTATTTTCACTTCATTACCAAGAATAACCAAACTGTTAATATGAAGATTGGTTATGACAATAAATTAATACCCAACATTTTACATACTAAATTTCTTGGAATAAATATTGACAGTTCATTTTCCTGGAGAACTCATACAGAACAGCTTAAATCTAAAATTAAATACTGCTTCTTATGTAAGTAGGTCTATTAAGCCATACATGTCTCATACAACATTGATTATGACATGTTATTGCCTTTTTCATTCTATTATGAATTATGGTTTAATATTCTGGGGGAATTCTTTGTACAGTTGTAATGTCTTCAGGCTGCAAAATGGGGTATTCAGAATTATTATGGGACGTAGAAGTATAGATTCTATTCAAGAAATTAAAAGTTTTACCCCTAAGTCATAGTAAATATTTCATTTACTCTTATTTGTGGTTAATAATAAAGATCAATTTATATTTAATTAGGAATCTTATAGTGTAAATATGATACAGTTACTCATCTCCATTGACCTCAAGACAAATATGGCTATATATATCAAAAAGGAGTTTGCTACCTTGGTATTAAAGCCTTTATAGTCTTCCCTCCAACATAAAAAATTCTCTAATAACCCAGAAGAATTTAAAACAGCCTTAAAAGTTTCTTACATACAAATTATTTTTATTCATTAGATGAATGTTTTAATATTAATAAAAGAAAAAAATATAGATGGCTAATCATGCTATATACTTTAATTTGGTACTGGATTTCTCTCAGTGATTTAATTAAAATTTTTCTTGTTCTGTTTTCCTATATCTTGTCATGCAATCAGTTTTATCTTTCTTTTATATGAATATGTAATAATGTATTCATTGTAATTGTATGTACATTTAACTCATTTAGACCTGTTCTTTATATATTCAGTAGGTCTTCCAACTATTTTGGATCAATTTGAATGTAAATAAATGAAATGAAGGAATGACTACATATTTTTGAGGTCATTCACTGCAGTATTTGGTTACCTTTTTCTGTTGACACACTAGGTATCCTTACACCAAAGGGCATTGTCTGTCTCAAATCAGAATTGTGCATCCTGACATGTTGAAAGTGACAGCTTACAAAAGTGTGGATGTCATGGCCTTCAGCCATACGATCAGATTCATTTTCCTGAAAGTCAGCCAATTGTTTAAAATTTGTTAGTGCATGACATAAACATATAATGACATTTCCTTACTATGAAAATAATCTGTGGTTATTGTCCATCTTAAGTAACAGAGCACCCATTGTTTTTCTAGGAGGTTAACCAGAAATGGTGGCTGTGACAGAACAAACTGTGGATGTGGAAATGAAAAATGCCGACAGTCCTTCTGGCGATGAAGATACTGGAGACACTAAAAAGGATACAGACGCCCTTACAATTCAGGATATTAGAGAGCATGCCCGTCAAATTGAAAAGGCAGTACAGAGCAAGGAACCACGATTCATATTAAGGGTCTTAAGGACATTGCCGAACACACGGAGGAAGTTGAACCCTAATGTTCTACGAGGAATTATCACTGGATTTTATACACACTCAGCAACCGAAAGGGATGCACTGTTGGGATTTGTGGAGGAACCTATGGAAACTGAGAGCAGTAGTAGCCACCGAATGAGAAGTGGTAGGAGCTCAGTTACTCCTCTGCTTCCTGAGATAGATACTTACATTCATCTCCTGGTGCTTCTTAAGCTGATTGATGGTCAGAAGTACAGTGATGCTGTCCAGTGCTCAGATCTATTAATGCAAAAAGTAACTGCCCAAAACCGCCGCACCCTTGACCTGATAGCAGCAAAATGTTACTTCTACCACTCTCGCACTTATGAACTAACAAACCGACTGGAAAAAATACGTGGCTTTTTGCATTCAAGATTACGAACAGCCACACTGAGAAATGACTATGAAGGGCAAGGAGTACTCATTAACTCCCTCTTACGCAACTACTTGCATTACAATCTCTATGATCAGGCTGATAAACTGGTCTCAAAGTCAGTTTTTCCAGAAACAGCTGGTAACAATGAGTGGGCTCGCTTTTTCTACTACCTTGGCCGCATCAAGGCAGCTCGTCTAGAGTACTCTGCAGCCCACAAGCATCTTGTTCAGGCCATGCGTAAAGCTCCACAAACTGCAGCTGTGGGCTTCCGTCAGACAGTGCAGAAGCTGGCAGTGACAGTGGAACTCTTGCTAGGGGATATTCCAGAACGTCAGACATTTAGGCAAGCTGCACTCCGACGGTCACTAGCACCATACTTCCAGCTTACCCAGGCAGTGCGAATGGGACATCTTAATAGATTTGGAGAAGTACTGGAAAATTTTGGGCCTCAGTTTCGTGCAGACCATACATTTACTCTCATATTGCGCCTCCGCCATAATGTAATCAAGACAGCAATTCGCTCTGTGGGTTTGTCTTACTCCCGTATTTCTCCAGCTGATATTGCACGAAAGTTGGGGTTGGATTCACCAGATGATGCAGAGTTCATTGTTGCCAAAGCCATAAGGGATGGAGTTATTGAAGCTACTTTAGATCCAGAACGTGGCTACATGCGCAGCAAAGAGACGACAGACATATATTGTACAAGAGAACCACAACTGGCTTTCCATCAGCGGATCTCATTCTGCCTCGATCTGCATAACCAGAGTGTGAAAGCAATGCGATATCCACCAAAATCCTATGGTAAAGATTTAGAATCAGCAGAAGAGCGACGTGAAAGAGAGCAGCAAGACATGGAATTGGCCAAGGAAATGGCGGAGGATGATGATGATGGAGGATTTCCTTAATGTATCTAGATATTACTGGCATGTACACTGTTCCTTTTTCCTTCTGATTGTACATTTTTTAAAACTGCAGCTCATATCTTTTGCTTCAGCCTATGAAGGACTGTTCAGGTGCTGTATCAGAAATAAATGAGAGTTCTGTCAAAACAAGTGTACATTGTTTATTCCATGTAATCACTATTTTACACTATTTGAAACTATAATTTGTACAGTTATCCAGAACTTATAGTACACAGCCTTAACCATATAAACCAAAGCACCTTGGAAATATTTCGTAAATTTTTTGTTGTAGTGAGAAGCTCCTGGTATTAATTACTGAAAGTCTTGATATAACACTATGTGTACAGCACTGTCTCAGCTGAAAATATGAAGCATGAATCTAGTCTACTGGTAAAAACGAATTACAACATCTCACCATTTTCGTTTAGTGCACTGGGAGTGTAATCACAAAGAATTTATGTTAATTATTTCTACATCGCAGACCCAGTGTAGTCTGATTAAAACCTGAGTTTGGAAGATGCACAGCGGCCTTTGCTTTGGTAGTTCTTGTCCCCGAGTGATCAATATACTGATGTGCTTCTAGTTTGATGAATGTAATCAAAATGTTATGTGCAACAAAACTGTCAGCAAAGACATCAGTAAGGAGTCTCCAAATTAAACTAAATTTTTGTAAATAAGAGATAACTGCAACACACTGGGATGTTTACAGGGGAAGTGCATTATTGAAAAGGGTCACAACAGCAATGGATCCAGTGCCCCACAGGCACTCACTTGGTTACATTTTAAAAAGGTTTAAGTTCCAATTGTATTGTCTTCAGCTAGATAAAAATACTTGCAAAAGGGGAAATTTTGTCACTCGCTTTTTGCAGATGAATTGATATTTCATGCAACTGCACTGTTTTAGCAACATAACTGCCACTGAGCACAACATAAAACAGGTCAGATACAGTAGAATATGGTGTGGTGCAGGATCTTGTGAGACCACATGGGACTATACTTCATAAATAATCTTCACATTCCTCAGTAGAGGTTCACAAGTTGTGCAAAATGTAGGAGCCACCTCAAAATTCTATGTGCCAAAAGAGAGCCATAAAGCAAGTTCCATACTAATGTTAGGTGCCACCACACAAAATTTAGTCACCTGTTGTCTGGGATTTGTGCACCCTTGGACATCAGTATTTGCAGTTTCTCCAGAATGTTCTTCCACTGTTAAAAAAGAGGCAGCTCTGTAAGCACGACAGAGCATGTGGTATCAACAAGGCAGAGCTCCACAGAATCATTCAGAAACATTTGAAATGAAAGGATGGATAGGTAGGGGCACATTCATACATTTTCCCGCAAGATCACCAGATCCTACATCCCGTTTTGTTCTCTGTGGGACTACTGACAGACAAAATTTATAAGCAGCAGCCAGAGCACCAAGATCATATGAGACAACTTATCACTGATGTACGCTGAGCAGGCGTGCTTGAGATGTAACTAATAAGCATGTTCCTGTGAGTCACCTGCTGGGAAGTATACCAAAGGTCACCCTTCAAACACTAGTTGTACTACAAATAACCAACATTTTCAAGTAAGGCCATATAACAGCTGTGCAGGACTGCATAACATGAAAAATTTAAAGGCACTTAACACAGCCTAGATACACATCTACAATTATGTAATACACCAGAAACATAATATGACATGTCTATTCAGAGTAATGTCCATAAAGTACTTTAATAATTAAATCATTATATATACTTATTATTCCCTTCAAAGTAAGTTTCTTTGGAAGCTATACACTGTTCCATATGAGCCTTCCTGACTTTTTTTCAGGTTTCCAATCATTTTGTAATAATAGTCCAAGTAGCTATGCTGTATTCTCCATGTACTCATACAACGGTTAACATAAAGTGTATAAAATCTAAAAAAAAGATTCACTATAAAGTGGATATGCTGCATGTATCACCAGGTACCCTAGAAAAGTTGCTGAGAACAAGCAATATGATGAACACTATAAACAGAGTTCATGATTGAGCAGTTCCAACTTAAAAGTCCAGTAATTCTAAAAATCTAAAAACACACTGACTAAAACATGGCACAACAATGCCCTCAAAAATGCAATGAAACTAGAATAAAGTGACTAAGATGAAAAAAAAACTCACAGTAAATTATTAATGTGTATATTTCATCAAAATTCCATTCATATACTTGCCCATAATGAAGAGGAATGACGAAAATTTGAACTAATTATGTTCTACAACACAAGTGAACTCTTATCATGAACACAAGGCAAATTTAACACAACTTAACACATGTGGATCACATGGTGCTTGGATTTGTCTCTATGCTTTTACTGTTGTACAAGTAAATTTACAATAAACAGTTCAGTAGTTTGGTTACCTTGGGGGGTTTATGAGGCCCATCCCAACTATAACTTTGTCTATATAATAGGGGTGACATAGCAAGTTTTCAGAGATAAATAATGTTTAATTAATGTTATGCTCATGCACACAGTGTGTTATACTTGGGTTTTACTTAATGATATTCATACTAACTAGAAACAGCATGTATGCCACCTACATGGAAGGATTTGCTGAAACCTCCCTCATAAGACCTGAGGTTTATTATTATTTTTTTCTCTTTAGCATGATTTTTGGAAACATAAAACCATTTCCATGCACACTTTCTTTAGTAACCTCCATTTGTAGTAATCAGAACATTCAGTTACTGAACAAACAGTTGTGATCTGTGCTGAATGTGCATGAGCAGTTACTGTGTTGCCAGCAAGATGTGACCAAAGTAGTCTTCAGTTTTGGAGGAAACAATGTGTAATCACCATCTGGACAGTACTGTGTTACTTCAGGCACTGTTTTGACTTTATAAACTTGATTTTGAAGCATCTCAGAAGCAGAAGTTCATTGCTAGCACCATCGCAATACACCCCACATAATATCCCTGCACATGAGATTCTATACCTGGTTTAGATATCAAATCTAAAGAAGAGTTGAGCTTGTATGACTGATACTGAGAATTGCATTGCTGCACAAAAGGCAGAGAAAATTCTACTGCTGCAAATGATGTTTATGTATGATGATACAGCATTATTTTGCTTAAAATTGTGGTCATTTGCTTAGTGATTAATTCTTTGAATTTTTTAAGGTCCACAGTCAGAAATGACAGCCTCTTGTAAGTACACTTCTTGCACCCATCTTGAGTCACTCCGTTATGTAGAAGTTTTACTATATAACTACTACCCTGCACTCAAAAACAAGGAAGACTAACTCTCATTTCACTATCATAGAAATACAACTATAAAGACTGCTGCCAAGAACAAATCTGAGAGAAGACCACTCTTTCTTTCAACTCCTGTATTATGTTGCCTCATCAAGTGTTCAACTTTTAGTTTTGCAACGTTATCATTAGGATTGCCTTTCTCTCCATCAAACCATATCTTCATACATGGCTGATCATCTGGTGTATACTTCCATGCATCATCCCACACCTACAGAAACAAGCAAGAATGTATTATGTTATAATCAAAGATATTTGATAATTAGCTACGCTCACTATTATTTTTGAGTGACTAAAGGTATACTCTCATTTCTTACAAAAACTGTTTTCTGTGACATCACTTCTATGTTGCATTAAGATTTGCAGATTTATGTTAATCTTACTCCATCAGCATTATGCTGCTATTAATGACAGTGTATTACTATTGTATGTCTACTATATCCGCTATACCCAAACACTGTTCATGCAACGAACATCACTTCATAGTGGTTATACTTTATCCATTTCTGCACACCATAAAGTTTAGGATCAGTCATCACTCAGCTGAATATAATGAATTATGACATATAAGTAATTTTCTTGGAAAGATTCAGCACCATTACTCATTAAGGTAAAGTGGCTAGATCTAAGATGGCAGAAGTCAGCCGCTGGCTGGTGGTCAGCGTCATGAGACCATCTACAGGTACTGTGGCTTTAAACAAGAAATGATATATGATGGCTTTGGTAAATCACTTTTACTGTCAGGTCAGTTCTTGGGGAAGTATATGCATACAGTGTCACAAAACACTGAATTGCTAAATAAAATCTATGCTTAATATTGAGATACTGTACTTAATTTACGGTCACTCTTTCCTTACCATTACAATATAGTTTATATTGAATTAAGCTGTCAAAAACTGTCTGAAATGTTGCAAGGAATGATCCAAAGTGAAGCCATTCCTTTCAACCAAAGCCGCAAGTGTATGTGTACTTTGTGTTACCAAACCAAATCAGACACTGCTTAGGGAATGATGACATGTATGCAGACATGATTAAGATAATGAATTTTGATTTAGTCAAGTAAGACATATTTCACACCTAGACCAAACTGTTTTTCTTTGTGAAATCACATTCTACCAATTGAACAATAGTGTATATAGGGTTGGGATAGTGACAGTTGTGTGTCTAAGAAATCCATCAGGTTCCAGCAAGAGCAATGACACTCCTAGTGGAAATTATTACTGATCTTGCTTGTCAGCTCTGACTGTGAAACTACTCTCTTTTATGGAGTTTCAAACTACACTCTGGCAGCAACCTAAAGGGGCACTGACACACTGCAACTGTCCTCTCTCTACCTTGTGCTTATGGTGGTCATAAATTTAAAGTTACTCATAAAATGCAAATGAAAGGCAAAATGGAACATGGGACTTCATTGTATCTCAGGGAAAAATACTGGGCATATCCACAGACCTGTCCAGCTGCAATGCTAATATCATTCCTTTATGCACCACTGCCATCCACTCAAAATCCAGTTCTCACAGTAAACAACACTACCTTAAAAGAAAAAGGTATAATAATCTGCAAGTGAAATATGATTCCCATTCCCATTACCATTCCCTCTTCAAGATCCCAGCTGTATGTCAATGCAAATGATAACATCCATTAATCTTTCTATTCAGGACGAAAGCAGTTTGAATCTTGATGGAATACCAACTACCCTGTCTGAGTTGTTTATAATTTTCCTGTTATTCCAAATGAATGTCATCTTAGTACCATAAACAGCTTGTAACGATTATTATCTTCCCACAGCTCATTGGCATCTTCATTACTGCATCTGCTGCCAGATAACCTCTGCAGTTTGACCTGGATCATTATGTAACCAGGGATCAACACAGATAAATCAGTCCATAATGTACATTCTCTAACTGCTGATATAAATGGACCAAATGTCTATTCTAATTCAGCACTCTGAAAAGATAGTCTACATGCAAAATACTGTGTTATTTCCATACAAACTATTCCATTAAAATATATTAGGCATTTTTAAACTCTTGTATAAAACCATGGTGTGATCAATGTCTTGTAATATAAAGTGTCCATTTTATTGTGTCCCTGAGCATAGCAGCTGTCACAAAAACATCACAATGTATGACTACATCTAGCAGGAATTCTGAGTTCATTTATCTCCTGTAGTTCAATTTACCTCATTCATAGAACAGACTCAAAGTGCTGACATTCAGCTACTACAAAGCAGGCCTTACACATCCTGAAAACACATACATGGAGTCCTTGTCTTAAAATGTTAAAATTTCACTTCTAGTATCATCTGTCAGTCCTTGCAAAGAAACTGAATTACATCAACTGCACAGCTTCAAATCTGGAGACCAGAATTTGCAAACTGCTCTATAAACTGTTTGTTGAATACCTCTTCTAGAGCACACATTGAGAAATTTGTTGTATGGGATGTGGCACATTGTGCTAAACGAAGTAACCATAAACTTCCTTATTCTGTTAGTTCTCTGAAGAATGGTGTCAAAATTAACTGTACACAACAGTGAAACTACGGTTGCTTCAAAAAACATGGGCCCTTTGATTTAGTACACACTGCATACCACCTAAAACTTGAATCTCACGCAAAGGACCTTCATGAATTCCAAGCAGATTACTGGAACACCAGCATGCTTTTGGCTGTTTACATCCCCACTAAATGTAAATCACACTTCATCCAACAAAAACAAAGTTCCAGATGAAAAAAACCCACTGCCTAGTGCTTCTTGAAACCATCTGTAAAATAGGCTTCCTGCTTCAGTGTTTAGAGAAAGGAACTGTTGGTTCTAATCTAGTAGGGGGTCCTTTTAAAAGTTTTGTAGACATGAGCTGAGTGATTTTGACACCTCCAAATGCCACAATGATTTTCCAGCCCCCTCCCCCATTCAAGCACCAGTATCATCCCATATCTCTTCAGTTAAACATGACTTTTTGTAGTCTAGCACTGACTTGTCACTCAAGACTGTTCCACTATTCTGTATACTGTTCCTTAACAGAGCACTGTTGATGTGTAAGTTGATGTGCAATAACTTTTACAAAAATTTGGCAACTTTTCCACATTGCATTCTTCCAAAAGTTTTATAAATAAGCATTCTTTGTTCAAGACAACTCATTTTTCACATACACTAACAACCTACCCTCTATGGCTCGTAATGAATAACTAAGCACCCATCTCACATTCCAGCACAGATGAGAACCATATCAATTAACTCAACTTCTCAAAGCAAACTCACATGTTTCTGTGCCCAGGGACATAATTAAATGGACTCTTCAAATTACTTGCCTATACAATACCTTTTCACAGAAGCTCTCAGCTGTACCAAATATCTCTTTGAAGGTTCTGCACTCCATGCCTTCTTGACAACGGTTGCCCCGCTTACTCCACACCCAATTCTTTATCCAATTGTCTGTGCATGTGTAGTCATCAACACATGCAGCAAACCAAGCAGTGCAGTCACTTTGGCACAGAGGTACTTGGTAGAAACGTTCATTGCGGATTTTCATAGACACCTGCATTCACAGTAATGAAATCATCACTGATATGAAGGTACTACAGAATCTGTCTTAACACAATAAGGACTAATGGCCTGTGAAGATAATTAGTATTTTAAAAATATTAATCACTAAGTCCATGAAGTACAATCCTTGAAAGCTTATAGCTGCTCAAATGATCAAGCAATTCCCAACCTTTTCCAGAAACGGTTATCAACACCAATACCCATCTTCAGTCATATGAATCCAGTCCACACTTTCACACCCTATTTACAGAACATCCACCAACCCATCCACTGAAGCATTGGATGCTGCAGTGATTTTAAACAAGAAACGTGAGCTGAGGTGCACATCAAGTACAAATCACACAGTTTTTAATCTTAACATTTTCCTCATTTTGTGCAGTACACAGTTAAGATATATATACGAGGGTTCTTCAGAAAGTTTCCGCCCTTTTGTATTTTCGCGGGAAACGATGAGGGCGGGAGGAGTAGTAATTGTTCGTGTCTGAGAGTGTCATGTGAATAGTCAGTCGGGCAACCCGGCTGACCTTGCAGTTTAGTATGAGAGTTGTCACGCTGTGGTGAAGATGGATGCGAAACTTATAAATTGCACCAAAGAGGAACAGCGTTCGGTCATATGCTTTTTGTGGGCAGAAGGTGTGCCGGGAGCACAAATTCATCTCTGCATGTGTGCTCAATATGGGGATAAAGTTCTGTCTCGTAGAATCGTCTAAGAGTGGATTGAAATGTTCGAAAATGGCCGCACGAGTGTGACGGATGCAGAGCGCTCCGGACGTCCAGCTACAGCCACAACCACGAGGAATGAAGAAAGAA
>JGI20166J26741_11412226_pt1 | contig 13818 bp, 10 predicted proteins | sample TergutCu122P5_FD_26741 | JGI IMG/M metagenome (IMG submission 26741)
AAATTCTGGAAACATATTTGAATTCAGCATCCAAAAATACATCAGAAACAGACATTTTTCCTAATGGGACAAAATCTTTGTTGACCAGTGTAATCCTTTGTTACGGCAATTGGTATGTCCCTGTAGTGATCCCGTGTAGACTGATAAACGGGTATCAATGATTGACGGTGGGTAGGGGAGTGGAAGCATGCTCCAACCGTCTTCACGGTGGTCAACTAGGCATAGACTGCGGACAAATGTGGCTATTATATACAGGGCGTGTGGTTACAGTATCAAGCCAGGCCTCTCACGGGAACCACTAATATCCGGTTATAGTGCCGGATACAAAATGGGATCCAGAACGTTACTTTTTTTGCGGTTCTTGCACTATGCGGCAGCAGGCTGTTGCCGACATTTCATGCTTGCTGCCCCCATCGTGAGGGTTGCAGTAAGGACATAACTGGTTGGATGGGCAGGTAGTCCCCCTGACCCACATAAGACGAGGCTAAATGACACCTACTAGATTGTGATCTGAGTTGCAACCCCATTGTCTGGTGGATATTCAGAGCAATTTTACAGGAAAAGGCCTCTAGCTTTGGGGCAAATGGTGCCAGCAACTTCCTGTGATGTGTCACTGATTAGCTACTATATTACTGTCACACCACCACAATTTAAATCTTCATTGCTGTGAAAATCTCACAGACACAAATTAATGTAATACAATATGTGCACTTAAAATGAGCCAGACTGGAATTTTCTAGTTCATGTAACTGTTTTATTGAATAAGTACATCCTGATAAACAACAAATAGTAAATGCTCTTCATACCTTCTAAAATCAATAAAAATACACAACTATAAATTCGATGCCATGAACAATAACAATATATACTACAGACCAACAACAATTATTTATATGTCTATAATTTGAACTAATGTGTGACCAGATAATGCTACCAATAGTATTCCTTGACAATATTTACATTACACCAAATTCTATACAGTTCAAAACAAACTCCACCAATGGCCTATACAATGTTATTACATTAATATAAACTCAAATCCTCTTGTAGATGTCACATCTGACAGAGTACTGGTAATATCAAGTGATGTATGTTTAAATAATATCAACAATTTGGAAGGTTAAAGCTTTGTTGCAATCATCATAAGATAGGAGATGAAGTTCATTGATTTGAACCACAGTCCATAAGGCAATCCACTGAGTGGCTCCACAGAGCATTTATAAGGAGGAAATTCAATACAATGCCAATAACAGGAAAACGACCAGTTTTCTTGGAAGATAAAAGGTGATTTTCTCATAAACATGTTGCTTTCAGTGACAACACTGTACTGTTATGTAGGCACATTAATGAAACTGATATCTATACTTCTCTCCTTCTATGGGGCTTTATCCTGCTTCCATGCCATGTCTTCCCCATTGTTGGTGTCAGGAAAAATGGGTTTCTATGAGGGAAGGATATCAACTTGACACCCTACCCACAACCCGGAGTGCCAGAGTATCCTTGTTAAGACCTTGCTCAAAACCTGTCTGACACAACTAGCCCTACCAGCATTTAGGCTGCTGTCACCACAGCTTCAAAGAACTGAAATATCATGAGGATATCACTCCAGGAAAATAATGCAGCATTGTTGCTCCACAACGATGCCAGGCAACACTCATGAATACTGTTCAGGCTTCATCAGCATTCTGCATTTACAATTGTACAGAAGGTCAGAGGAAGTGCAACATACATGAAAAAACTATGAGATCATCCACGAAGAACAGAAGTAGCTTCTGGGCCACTTTAGGAGGCTAAGAAGGTATGAGTCGGCAACCGTACAAACTTGAGACTTTACCTAAGCAAATTATAATATCATGCTCCTTCAGCAAATCGGCAGTCCGTTACAATTTTGTGTTTCTACCTGAATATTCAGATCCACAAAGAACGTTTGGGTGCCGTCAGATAGATGCAGCAAAATAAAGGGAGCCTCTCATGTTTTTATGGAAGAGTCCTTAGCAGTCTCTTCTGTCACGCATGTAGTTACTGCAATCATTCAGCTAAATGAGGCAAATGGTGCAGTGTTAATACCACTACAGAGTACCTAGCTTGCCATGATCTGCCTGTCAGCAAGAGGACTTTGCAAATAAACACATGCATCCTTGAAATAAGCATCCAAGAGAGACTACTGCAGTGTAAGAGGCACCACACAGATAAACGAGACTGCTGAAAGTCTGAACTGTGCTTACACAGTCTTCTTTACGTACCACATATATCTAACAAATGCCTCAAGAACTGCTGAAAGTCACCTTCTAACACACCCTTACAAGCAATCACTGGTGAAAAAACATCCTCAATTATAATTACATACAGACTTCTCTCTTCTCTAGCTGAGATAGTGTAGTTGGTATAGCGACTACACCAAGCAGTATTGGTACTGAATCCCAGCATGGGCAAGAGATTTTTCTCTTCTCCAAATCATCCAGACCAGCAATGGGGCTCACCCAGCCTCCTATTTCATGGGTAGCAGGGTTTTTTTTTTTTTCCCTGTGTAAAGTAATTGGGGAGTGATGTTGATTGCCCACCTCCATCTACTGCCAAAGTTGATAATCAGTGACGATGTACCTCACTTCTCCCTTTATGCCTTCAAGGTGTGGAAAGGAACTTTACCCTTTTATCTTATCTCATCCCTAAGGATTCAGATTTTCATGGCAGTTATCGATCAAATGATGGGCTTCTTTTGGGTTTCTCCACCATTCAGTGGCTAAATGTTCCAATGTTTTGGAGGAATGTACTGCCTCTATCTACAGGGTGAATGAATTAGTTCAAGTGGATGCTGAGGTAATACAGAGAAAGAAATGTGTTAATTATAATACAGGACGGTTTGAGGGTATTTATCAATTACAGGTACGGAAGGTGAGATGGGGTATGGAATTGTCTCAAGCTAATGGCAGTTGTAGTTAGTTAAGGTTTTCCCAAGAACAGCCCTTCCTGGGCTTCACTAGTGGGATATGTAAAAATAATTTGGGTGGTGACTGTGGTGTGATCTCTGCCTGCTGTTAACCTGCACTCAGCATGATTATCACTTGAATGCGTAGCCACGACACTGATATTTCTTCCTCCATATCACTTCATAATCCACTTGAATCAATTCAGTCACAACGAAACAGAGGCAGTATGTTCCTTTGAAACATCAGAACATTTAACCGTTACATCAGGCAGAAACCCAACAGTAGACCATTATTTCTTCTTACTGATATCATCATGTTCATAACTACACAGTTTATACTGTCATACGTTCACCTATGAGTACTTCTCCGTAAAGTTGCAGCAACATTTTCCACTTACATGTCACTGCTTAAAAAACACAAAACTAATTTTTGGGACTTTAACTAGCTAACAAGCAAGCACACATTCATAAAGAACTTAAAAATGATAATGTAAAAAAATATATTCATAATTGGAGTAATATTATTATAATAAAAGACAATGAGATGCAGTATTTCTAAACTTTATTTGGTAAAGAACTCTACATGTTTCTGAAAGCTTTACTGTCCATCATCAGGAGTCTTAACACTGTATTCACAGCAATAGGTATTTGTCATACTAGTTATGTTGTCTGTCTGCTAGCAAGGTCAGGATGGAACTGGTTTAGTTGTCAACACAACTAAACCAGTTCCATCCTGACCTATTAAGACTCCTGACGATGGGCAGTAAATCTGTCTGAAACATGTAGAGTTCTTTACCGAATAAGGTTGAGAAATAGTGCATCTCGTTAGCTTTTATTATAAGAATATATCATGGTGCATGGTCCTCTGAATGTCAAATTGGAATAATATGTTGACCTTTTTTATGAGATGGTATGTATGATGACAACATGGTGTTCCATTCCAGTAACAGTAATTCAAATAAAGTACGATCTTATCAGACAATCTGTTGTAATTTTTTTTATGACAAACAGCATAATGAATTTGACAGACAGTAATATCAGTATACAGGATGAGATTCCTCAAAATATTGGACCACAATGTGAACACATTTGTGGCTCAGCATATAATCTTTAATGTTTTAGTAGGCATGCAGATAAAACAGGGAGTCAACAGCTGGTACAGGTTGCAGGGGGAGATGCAGATGCCATCACACACCTTTTGCAACTGCTGGCCATGCCAACAGATGGATGTAATGGCACTACCTGCAAATTCTGTTTCTATGTCATTGCACTGCAGTCCCTTTGCAAAGCACCTTAATATGCAGCACAGATGGGGCCATGACAGTCAAAATCTTGTACCACAAAAGCCAGGTCTCGCAGTTTAAGGGAAAGGGCCTGACACATAATCCTAGGTTCTACCCCTTGAACATTAAATCCCCAATGAGACTGGAAAATAAAAGGTATTTATACAGTAACAAAGATGGGTGGAAAAACAAAATCCATTAAAATGTATTTAAAATTACATGATATATTAGTTAAAACTGTGGTAAAATATGAGGGCGATTCCAAAATCAACCTCCGACTGGTTGGTAAAAAGAAACACATTGTCATAGCGCCAAATCGCACGCTCAGTAATAACAAGCAACATTTTTTATCTCTGAACACCTACCCTTATACATTTTCACTGCATAGTGTAGGAGGAATTACTGATGAAACATGGACACTATCATCGCTGCTCCCGCCAGCTGTGAGGTACATGCTGTGATTTGTTTTCTTCACGCAGAAGGACAAAGCGCAGCCGAGATTCATCGTCGATTGTGTCGTGTATATAGTGATAATGTTATGAGTGACAGCTGTGTAAGAGAATGGTGCAGAAAATTAAGGGATGGGCACACTGATGTGCATGACGAAGGTGGTCAAGGACAACACTCAATTGTGACTGATGAACTCATTCAAAAATTCGACCAATGCGTGTGTCGAAAATGTCATTTCACAATATCAGAACTTTCTGAAGAATTTCCACAAACTTCGAGGACTACTTTGTATCGAATTGTCACGGACAGATTGGGTTACCATAAGGTCTGTGCACGGTGGGTACCAAAACAACTGACTTTCATGAAACTCAAAGAATGGGGTCAGCCTTGACGTTTCTTCAGCGCTACTGGGAAGAGGGGGACAAATTTCTTGACAGAATCATGACTGGTGACGAGACTTAGGTACAGTTCATGAATGCAGAGACCAAAGAGCAATCTAAACAGTGGATGCACACGCATTCCCCCAACAAGCCCAAGAAATTCAAACAAACACTTTCGAACAAAAAAATGATCGCTACAGTATTCTGGAACCATACGGGAATTTTGTTGACAGAATTCATGGCTCCAGGGACCACAATAATGTCAGAGGTTTATTGTGAAACGCTGAATAAGATTCGGAGATCGATCCAAAACAAGCGGCGCAGGATGCTCACTAAATGCGTCGTTCTCCTGCATGGCAACGCATGGCCCCACACTGCAGCTCGCACAAACGCTTTAATCAAGCTCTTCAACTGGGAGATTTTCGACCACCCTCCTTACAGTCCAGACCTGGCACCAAGCAATTACCATCTCTTCACCAAGATGAAGGTCTGGTTGGCTACCCAGCACTTCCACACCAATGAAGAGCTCATGGATGGAGTCAACAACTGGCTGCATAACTTGGCGGCACCGTTCTTTGACGAGGGACTACAAAAACTAGTGTCACGGTACGACAAGTGCCTAAATGTGGATGGCAACAATGTGGAGAAGTAATGCAGTTATGTAACTGTTCCATATAATAAAGTCTTGTTCTCTATATTTTTTAATTTTTTTAACCAGCCAATTGGAGGTTGATTTTGGAATTGCCCTCGTACAATAGCGAGAAACTGACATGGGAAGACAGAGATAATGGGAAAAATGGGAAAACTTAAAGTTCCCAACTTAGATGAGTTGGTTTCAGAATGCCTAATGTAAACTGAATTTTAAGTATGTCAAAAATTATGGTCATCATTGAGGTTAAAATTACATCTTCAGCAAAAGAATATGTGCATTGCTGCACAGTGAACACAAGAGATGATGATGTCAATGAACATTGATATTACATGAGGAAGACAACTTGGAGATGTCATACCACCACCAGGTAAACTGTCTGGTCACCAACTAATGCACATTTCTGTGAGCAATTTATTTTCTGAGGTTTGCATGTAAAGTCAGATTTCTGTAAGTTGTGCATCACATAACATGAAGTTCTGTAGGAGAATATCTCAGTCAAAATTGAGATGAAATGAAGGAAAAATACCTAATAAAAGACAATACATGTTGGTACAATTATAAGTAAATGAATGAATGAATGAATAAATAAATAGATATGTATAATATACAGAGGTACATCACTAACTGCTATCAAAACCACACGATTCTTAGGTGCTGTTAATACACATACTTGTGGTGTAGAGCTCAGTTCAACTGTCCTCTTACATACTACAAAGTTGGCAACTTTTCTTTTAAAATGCAATGTACAGGCATTTTATAACACTTATACAAACAAACCTATCAAAGACTTCAAGGCCAGTGATGACATACTTAGTGCCAAGGTCGAGCAAATACGATTGTCACGTCGGTATCACACACATGCAACATCCAGTCATTTTCAGTCTACAATTCCTGATCATTAAGGAAACCAAAGCCCACACAGGGCTGTAGTCCTGCTGCTGAAGATAAATGAATTCCTAAGCATTAACAGACAGTATATGAGGTAATAAGTATGAAGTCATGACACTATTCAGCACTTACATGTGCTGCTGAAACCAATTCCAGCAATCATCACAGCACTTCCCAGAAAACAGCAGTGGAGTGACAAAACTGTCGCAGCTAAAATTCAGCATTACATATCTTCTTCAATGCGATTCTGTGTTGTTAGGTAGATGGGTACCAACATACCAGATGATGCTACCTACCACATTACACATCATCACATCTAAGAATGCCATATCGTAATATGGACTGCTGTGAGAACTCCAGTCTCACTCCATGTATTTTGTTTTCTAATTTCTCACCTGCTGAATGCACAACTAATTCCAAAGCCTGTATGGGAGTGGGCTTGATTCTCTACAGGAATGTGGCATTCACTGGTCATAATATTAAAAAAAAAAAGTCCCATATAGGTACAAGGTACATTTCACCCTATATCAGGCCATGAAAGCCCAGAGGAAGAGTAGAGGTATAGCTTTACTCTTCCTTTAACCTTGACACTAGATGGGGGTGGGTGGTCGTCATGCCTTGGCCCTTTCACCTCCCAGCAAAGACCTGGTACCCACTGTACATGAGGCTGGGTGGGCTCCAGGGACAATCTGGATGAGTGCGGAAAATTTCACCCCACCAGGATTCGATCCCTGGACCATCCACCCCATAGTGAGTCGCTATACCAACTGAGCTATCCCAGCCCTAAAAGAAAGTCCCACAGATTATAAAAAACAGCAAGTAACAGGAAATCCTTTGAAGGTTCAAGTCTCTCAGATGACATGCTATGTCATTGGGTCAGCATTTCCTGACATTTCAATGGTATTGCCTTAAACTTCTTCAACTGCTTGAACCTGATGATGTTTCAAAATATCAGGAACTACATGTCCATTAAAAGAGTGTAACATCCAAAAGCACTTGATTCTTCAGTAACAGTGCTATTCAAAACTTTAATCCTGCATGAACATCTTAATGGCTATGATGCCAATCAGTTACAGAGGAATAACATGATTTAAGCAACAAATAAACATGCAATTTTTTTATCACATGTGCAGAATCATGTAAAACATCCAAGAATTTAACTTAATTGGAATGTATACACACCAAGCACTATATTATACAATTTTTCCTCTTCATAAAAAAACAACAGTCCTGTCACACAAGTTGACCATGTGATGTCCCTATAAATGCCAAATAAATGCAGTTTAATACTGTTCTACAATATCAAACCTACAGTCATTAAGGAATGTAAAAATCAGTTCTTACTCTTATAACAAAGGGTTTCACCCTAAGAAATGTAACAATAAAACCTGTACATGGTATATGCTCCTCAGTGGTACATGTAACTTGAAGTGTTACAAACCTATCCACATAAAAAACACATTTCACACTAAAAACAACAGGTACCCAGTTATGACTACATGTCATACATGGATTCAGTCTTCTGGGATGTGAAGCTGTGTCACTAGCCTGACTGCCTGATCCTTCAAGGATGAAGGCATTATGATCCTTATGAACCACTCATCCAACCACAAAGTCTAACATCCCAAATGACATGAAGCCTCAAACTACATTACTGTGAAAACCTCAACTCTCATGTACCTTTATGCATCATAAAACAAAAGTATTTCTTATTTGTCAGGATTATCAGTTTTTCTTTTCAAACTATTCCAAGTAAATTGCACATTTTAGTGTACACTGAGTTTATATCACAACTACAACCCACAGTCTTTGACTACTGTAAAAATGTGAAGCAGGATCTGAATAATAAATGCAAAATTCCTGACAAAGTCATGGAATATCTGACGTGTCATTCTAGCAAATGGTGAAAACCTAATCTATCTTCCACGGTTACTAACATAAAGAGAGACATTGAAGGTAAGAGTGACAAATAAAAACGGAGAGGCAACAATACATGAAAAACAGAGGGTTAGATAAAAGAACATAAAAATGGGAATGACATAACCATTTCAACAGGAATGAGACAGTGTAATACTACAGACAATGACAAGGAAGAAAGATACAATATTCCGTCATATCTGACAGGCTATGCACTGCATGATTAATAAATCATGCGACATCTCTGAAATGTTAATCACAGAAAAAGGGGAAAAACCAAAACTGCTTCAGTACCAATATGGTAAATATATTCAAGCTGCTGTTAAATGAAACTACACTCTAATGGCATAGATTTAATCTCACAGCAAACTGGAACAATTCTGTATTGTCAGAATAGCAATGCACCAGTTTCAACACACACCTGTATCTGGAAATTGATTTATGCTGACTGTGGGGGTTATGAAATTGTACAAGGGACACAGAAGGTTCATTATGAACTTTGGTGGCCCATTCTGGTAGTACCATCCCAGAATTTGCCTGTCCATACTCACACAGAGCCAGAACAACATAGCTGAAGCCTGTATAGTCCGAATATGAAAACTCCTGAAAACATGGTCAAACAGAATGTGTACTTGGTTAATGGAATGACAAAAGACAATGAACTGGATGATACCAAGCACTCCCCACATTTATCCTGCTCTAATATTTTTGCAAATGTAATTCGGATTCTTCTAGGGTACCTGAACCCTTGAAAATGAAAGCAATACATTCCTTCAAAATGATAGGGTCAATAATCCTCGCACACTGAGTAACAACTAAGGAGACCTGAGTCCTAATTCTAATTTGTTATCAATTACTGCCATTTTTATTGTAAACATTCTCCTTTGATGTGGAAAGTGACAAGTAGAAACCTCAAGCTCTCATTAAGTGAACATCAGTAAATCTTTGTACAGGTTATGAATAAAGTTCAGTATGAACAAACTTGTTTGATAAAGGAAAACACCTTTCATATACAGGGCTGAAGACAAATTCAGCTACTTCATCTTAAAATTTTACTCCATACAGACCAGTGTTCTGTGGGTAACTGGTGGGCATCAAGTAGAATTAGCAACTAGGTTGCAACATCCTTTCTCAACCTAGTCAGCTGGAGTACATTCCAACTGCTACCACCTGCCGATAGTAGCGACACATTTGTTATTTTCGTGGCAAAAGTTAGATTAGGAAGGGTGTACAAATCCCCTCTCTAAGACTTAGCTCCCTACCAGTCTTGCAACTTGAATAAACCAAATATTTGTCATTTGATATGACAAAATGCATTCTCATCATTAACCACAAATCAATAACCATTTAAAAACTGGCAAGAAAATATCTGTCATCATCTGGTGGGTAACATCCAACACATTGGTAATAGCTGTCTGTTGTTATGAAGTAATGTGTCTAAATCTGTACATGGTCCAAATGCTGGTGAAGGCACACAGTGAGATTTCTTATCGTCATGATCACCAGATTGGATACATACACAAAACAAACAGGCAGCAAATTACTCTAGGCATGTAAGAATAACACACTCCAGAAATAACTTGCAAAAAAATTGCTGTACTTTGCAAATGGCACCTTAACTCCGACATGAAGGGCAGGCACTGGAGCGACGCATGCAGTTTAACCACACTTGATATTTGATTCATATAAATGCCAGTTTATAATCAATGTTCAATTTGTGTATTAGTGTCTAATTCTGTTTACACATTGAAAAAAAAAACCCACCCTGAATGTCAGTGACTTTAAAACATGAACAGAATTCCACTCACAGTACTGCCAAGTGATCAACATGGCACTGCTGCATACTGTCCAATAACTGTCATGAGTATTCATTTGTTAGAAGGTGTAGTGCCATTGATGGGAAGTTGCAGGTTCTTATCTGGTAAGCATTTTGCAACTGTCGGCTGAATCAGCTGCCAGACATCCGCCATCTACAAATACAAGCTTATTATAAACACCGATGTGTAGTGCAAAAATTGAGAAACATCATCAGAAGCTCCTACTATGCTGTCTGACAAAACACTCCACACACTGTACTCTCTAACCACTGCAGACAGTGACAAGACCAGAACTAGAAGCTCCTCATGGGTTTGCACCAAACCAGCTGACAGCTGCCCTTGCAGGAACAGTCACATAATTAAAAATCTTGTTACTCCTTTGGTTTCACTGGTTTGTAATTTTCATTTAAAAATACACAAATTAATTAAATTTTATACTACTTATTTTATTAGTTCATTAGTCCTAAGCCTTCAGTTTCAGACAAATAACATCAATATCTATTTACCTTAACTAAAAAAATTGGAAAATAAATTAAGATTCATATAAAACTGCATTAAGGCCATGGCTGTTTATGCTGAAACTGCATAACTTAACAGACCCTGTACTACACATTTGTGGAATTAATGCCCCATATGAGACAAGAATTTCATATTCAAGATCAGTTGCTTTTTAAACACATCAATTAATAAATAAGAAAACATAACCTTTAAAATTCCAAGCCACAGTCAAAATTTCTAAAACCTAAGAAATGTGATGTACTAACCTGTGTGTTCCAACATTGTCCTGAGTCACCATAAAGATAAAACAAAAATATTACATTCAGCAATTACAATTTGCAAAACCAAGTTCCACAAATATTATTCTTCCCACAACATGCATTATGATTCCAGTCTTCTGGGATGCAACACCTTGCAGCATGGCAGAGAGGTACCTATATTTCAGACAAACCTACTACCAACTTCTTCAGCATTGACACTGTAGAGACACACTAGATCTTCCTGAAATGTTGGTATCCATCTACCAAACAACATGGTATCAGAACCCTGACAGACATAATTGTAACACTCAGGCCTACAAGAATCTTATGTTATTGTGATACCACAACTGCTTGAACACAAGACAGCCCCACACATATAACAACACTGACAACCATAAATTTTCAGGAAAATTCCTACAAAAAACACACTGGATGTTGAATTATGTTCCCTCACCCCCACCACACACACACACACACACATTCATGCATGCACATAAACACACACACAAACTATGTGTGATTTCAGGCTTCTGCAGCTAAGTTGAAGAGAAATGGTCTCTTCTGGGTTATTACACAGTGGTAATTTCTTACTGACGTTTTGGGACAACATACCAGTCCCACTTCTTGACCTCTGAGGATGGGACCAATAGGATGTCCCAAAACGTTGGTAAGAAATTACTACGGTTCACTACATAATAACCCAGAAGAGCACAGATCCCACACATCTACAACTCTGAGGATACCACTTACTCCTTCCCCCTGCCTATCACTAGTTTTCATTCAAGTTTCATAGGACATAAAAGAAGACAGTTTTGAAAGTGTAAGCAGTTGGTGATATACAATGTAGTAACACACATTAATTATAATTATTATGCTGCCATAAAGGAAATGAACTGTTTGACAGTACAAACACAGCACAATTTGACAACAGACTTGAAAATGGAAAAAAACTGAATACTTACCATGAAAACAGAAAACCAGCTCTGAATATAACAACACACAATTCTCTACACTGACTAAAATGAACAAAACAAATAACTACATTAAGATTAGAGCATTATGGGCTGACACTATACAGTTTGGCCAAAAGGTATACACACTGTTAAGGTACCCATCTATGGAACATGGCACTGTATCACAAATAACACAATCTTAACACCAACCACTGTGAAAGCTTCACATTTTAAAACACTACACTGATTACCATTTCCAGAAGAACTACATGTTCTACGAGTTAATCAAAAAAGTTTCCACAGCACGTGGATGGTGCACGGGCTCCTCTGTTAGGTGTCACCTAGACAGCAACTGAAATGCCCACAGCTCATACTGAAAGCATTCCAAAAATAACGGACATCTACAAAGAAAATATTCTAACAAACTCTTCAGTTTTCTGGGCAAGAACTAGAGAGTATCCAACTGCTGGTTTTCAAGGTAAGTGTGTGAAAGTTTAATCGCCCCTATGTGACTGCTTCAAGAGAAAGATACACACCTCAGAATGCCCTCTAATCTGCACTGCAACAAGTGTGCCCAGTACAGCTGCCAGAATCTCCAGGTGTGCGTGTACTAACTGTGTTTCCAGGTGCAGACAGTGTAGAGAGAAGGCGTTGCGGAGCTCAACATTCGCAATCACAGATTCCTGCTCCATCATCTTTGTTTCCAACTGTTCAACTGACTCAGCCTACAACATAAGTATAGATATGATGCTTCTGAGAATCTGAAATGTACTCTGTACATATGGCTGAATATCCAGCTAAAGAATGTGTTAGATAAATGTCTGAAAATGCAAGAATTATGGAAACAGTGAGTGAAAGAAACACCTTCAAACAAGAACTAGTCAAAACCACAAAACCAGCAGACAATACTGTATACAACAAATGTTTAAATGTAATATTGTATTATAACTTTATGGACACTTACACGGCCAAAGGGAAGAACATATCGTCTTATAAGAAGTGAAGCATCAAACCAAATTACATTTCATATCAATATAAAATATCCATCTCCACCACTTGAAAATATGAGATGCCACTGCAGGGTCATCAATGTTGGACACTACTTCTGCACTTAAATTCCACAAGCTACTTGAAAAACAATCATACAATAAAGCAAATAAATGTCTACAATTCTGAGAAACTGCCTCTCATTTCAAACAACATCTCAAGATTTCAAGCTGCACAGCAACTTGTCATAAAATGTGCTCTCAAATTCTGTGGTTGCAGTTCCACATGACACTTATGAGCCTGGACCGCACATAACGGAGCAGACTGTATATATGCTACATTTTTACAGAAACGGTGGCCACACTTAAACTGGGGGCAACTGTATATGTCCTGAAGCTTTCACAGCAACATTGCTGTGCAAAATCTTGAGCTGACAGTGGCATGAGGTGATTCAAGCACACCAATTTTTCAGGGACTGCACCCACAGGTACCGAAATGTATCAGTCTCAGAAACAATATTGTACTTCAACCACATCACATGGCTGTCAGCCCAGGATTTTACTGGAGCTAATGGTGTTAATACTGACAAATGTAATGCTCAGACCACTTGACAGCATTCACACATCACCAGAGTAAACCAATGCACGGTAGACAAACTTTCAGTGGTAGAAGGTAAAAGGTAAAGCAATCCCATTACAGGCCTGGACAGGCCCTGAGGGTTCCAGGAGGTTGAGGTTCCCAGATTTCAAGACAATAGGCACATAAAGGTGGTAAAGTTGTCAGCCCTACACACCGGCCACCTTTTAC